>SAMEA104315436__coassemble_2783_pt1 | contig 6886 bp, 3 predicted proteins | sample SAMEA104315436__metabat2_low_PE_041 | metagenome-assembled genome bin SAMEA104315436 (sample SAMEA104315436) | gut metagenome | biome: Monkey gut; feature: monkey-associated habitat; material: faeces | place: China | collected 2013 | reverse complement strand
AATATTCTTTTCTATTGAAGTAGAAATGTAAAAATTTAACTTACGCTGTTCCCAATCATCGGTGAATCCTTTGAAACGAATGGCCGGTGTTTTCTTATTTTTCATGCGATTTCACCCCCAAGAGGCGTTGAAATTCTCGGATACCTTCCATATCTGTTTCAGAGCCTGTCAAGTCCGAAAGCATGTCGGCTAGATCGGCTTCTGTTTTGGTAATTTCTTCTTCAATCTCTCCATAGGTATGTTCATATTTCTTTGCCAAGGCTCGTATATTTTTTTCCAAGGTATCCATAACTTGCTGCGACAATGAAATAATGTCTTCATACATGGGGTCTATCCATTTTTTCTGCAATAAGGCATGGGCTTGGTCATAGGGCATCGTTTCGATGAGTTCTTTTGTCCGGAGATGTAAGGCGATTTCATCGGCTTTTACTGATTTTTTGAGGGCTTTTTCTTCTTTGTTCAGCGTATCGACGTTTTGAAGCTGCGCAATAAGCTTGCTATATTCTACGGCATCATCGTGTTTCAGCTGTTTTATCACAGCAGCTACATTTTTAAGAACAAATGCATCATTGGTATCATTCAATGCATCGGTAATCAATTCCTTATCATCTTCACTTAATTCTTCTAATATCGTTTCATATAATGAAGGAATTTCCTGCAGTCTATCTTGTTTGTCTTCTAGTTGTTGTACGTCTTTAGAAAGCAAGTATTGTTGTACCAATTCAAAAGGCAAAATCCGTCCCTTCCAGCCATCTTGGACTTCTATGTCTCTGCCATTTTTCTTTTTGACAACCATGACAGGATCTACTATATTCACCGCTTTCATCGTTTCTTGCTGAATAATTTCTAAATCGCCAGCAATTTCATCATATTTGGCTTTAAAAATTTCATACGCTTCATAGGCATCTACGAGGGGTATATCTGCAAATCGCCGAAATACATCTTCTGTCAGCGTATCTTCTGTCTTGACGATAGACAATGTTTCAGCGTTATCTATTAGTGTTTGAGTCAGCGTATCTTTAAAATCGGCAAAGGCTGTTTGGTATTGCTGCAAAAACAGTTTTACATCTGTATTTTCAGCAATACATTGTTTCATATCTTCTGTTTTGATTTGAGCATACATGCCATCTGTCGTAAAAAGTTCCCGTTTCAAGCTGGGAAAAATCGTCCAATAGTCATGGAAGGCTTCTAATTCTACTTCCGGAATACCGCCAAACAGCAAGGCATGCATATCCCAATGTTCTGTCTCTTCCGAAGAGTCGACATAGCGGGGAATATTGAGGTTATAATCATTGGCACGGATTTCTTCTCTGCTAATTTTGCGGGAGTATTTGGGTATATCTACACGCTGCGTTACAGTATCGACAATTTTACGTATATCACACGCACGCAATTTATTATTTTTTCCTTCTTTGGCAAAGCCTTTGGAAGCATCGACAATCAATACGTCCGTGTGTTCTCGTTTTTGCCGTAAGATCATAATGATGGTCGGAATACCCGTACCATAAAAAATGTTGGCAGGCAAGCCAATAATCGCATCGATGTTGTTTTGTTCAACTAAATTTTTGCGAATTTCACCTTCTTCGCCGCCACGGAATAAAACACCGTGCGGTAATACAATGGCCATCATACCGTCTGGTTTGACATGATACAAGTCATGAAGCAAAAACGCATAGTCTGCCTTGGACTTGGGTGCAATGCCATATCTGGCATACCGCGGATCATTTTCTTTGTCTTTCGGATCCCATCGTTGTGAATACGGCGGATTGCTGACCACAGCGTCCACGTATAATGGATCATACGTTCCTGCCGGGTCTGATTCATCGAAATACGGCCAGTCTTCTTCCAAGGTATCCCCATTTCTTGTCGTAATATTATCCGGCAAAATGCCACGCATGACTAAATTCATACGCGTCAGGTTATACGTATTAGACTTGAGTTCTTGTGCATAATACCGAATACAATCCGGATTTTCAATATATTTGGCAATAGCATGCCCAATCGTAATCAATAATGAACCGGAACCGGACGTCGGGTCATAAATTTTAATTTCTTTTCTTTCCTTTACGTGATTGGCAATGATTTCAGACATCAGCAACGATACTTCATGTGGTGTATAGAATTCTCCCGCTTTTTTTCCTGCATTGGCTGCAAATTGTCCAATCAAGTATTCATAGATAAACCCTAATACATCATAATCTTGTCTACTATCCATAGGGATTTCTTGAATGAGCTGAATCAAGTCGCTAACCGCTTTTGTCTGTGATTTGGCACTATCTCCTAATTTGCTCAGTCCCGTCTCCAATGTATTAAAAACGCCTTCAAATACCTTTTTATGCGACGGAGAAATCAATCTCGTAAAGGAAGAAAGGGCTGTTCGCACATTGTCGATGCTAAAATCAGCTCCCATAGAAATCCATGTTGAAAATAAATCTTTATAAGCAATAAAATATCCCAAACTTTGTTGTACATTTTCTAGTGTTTCCGTATCTTCTTCGTTTACGTACTCTTGGATGTCTTCTGCAGTATATTCATTGGCAAGCAGCCATCGTTCTTCTTTGTCGGACAAGTATTTATAAAATATAAAGCCCAATATATAATCTTTGTACTCATTGGCTTCAATTTTAGACCGCATCCGATTCGCCGATTCCCAAATTTTTGCAGCAAGTTGTTGTTTATTCATGCACACGTTCTCCCATCTACAGCGTAATTATTCTTTTATTATTGTACATGATTTGTATTTATTTGTCATGATATCCGTTAACCAAATACATTCACGCAAATTCTGCCATGAACAAATTCTTTCCTATTGTTTCCATCGCTTTTCCGTTGTCACCTGTCTATTGATTCGTTATTCTTGTTCGTCAGCCAACAGAAAATCTATAATATTCACATTCCGTATTCCATTGAAATCTTTGATATACGTCCGATCCATTGTCAGCACTACTTTTTCATACTGATCCGGGATTTGCTGCAAAGGTGCAAGTTCCCGCTCCCTTGTCTTTTCATCCATGATACTTGCAGAAACCTGGTAATATACCTTTCGTTCCGGTTTAGAAGCTACAAAATCGACTTCCAGATTTCCCAGCTTGCCGACTCCCACTTCATATCCGCGGCGCAAAAGTTCCAAATAGACAATATTTTCCAATACATGACCGTAATCTCCGCTATGGAACCCTAACAGCGCATTGCGAAGCCCATTGTCTACAATATAATATTTTTCCAATGTTTTGAGATACAATTTTCCTTTAATATCATACCGGTCGGCACGATAAAAAATGTAAGCATCCCGCAGCATTTTCAAATAGTTATCTACCGTTACAGAAGTAGTTTTCCGTCCCTGACTCGTCAAATATCCGCTTATTTTGCTGGTCGATACAGGATTTCCAACATTATCTGCCAGAAACCGAACAATCTGTTCCAGCAAAGCCGAATCCCGCACAGCGTTGCGCTGTACAATATCTTTCATCAAGACGGTATTATAAATGCCGCTTAAGACCGTTTGAATGATATTGATTTCCTGTGGCATGCCAGGAATAACGGGCATACCGCCAAATTGTAAATATTTTTGGAACGCAGCATCGACATGTTGTTTTTCATCCGGGCAAAAATCTAAATACTCCCGAAATGACAAGGGATATACTTCAATCAATGCATATCTCCCCGAAAGCAGTGTTGCGATTTCAGAAGAAAGCATCTTGGCATTGGAACCCGTTATATATATATCTGCTTTCTGTTCTGCAAAAATAGAGTTGACAGCTCTTTCCCAATGCCGAACAAGCTGAATTTCATCTAACAGCAAATAAACATGTTCCTTACCTGCCATCTTCTCCTGCAGCATTTGATACAGCTGACGGTATTCTTTCACATTGTCCCAAATCATGAGTTCAAAATTGATATGGATGATATTTTCCGGTGTAATTCCCTCTTCTATAAGTTGTTTTTCCAATAAATCAAGCAATGTCGACTTGCCGGCTCGACGCATACCCGTTAATACTTTAATCAAGGGTAGATCTTTTAATTTCATGATTTTTTTTAAGTATAAGTCTCTTTTTATCATTGTTATCACCTTTTTTATATTATACTATAAAAAAATGATTTATAAAAAAGTTTTTTATAGTATAATATAAAAACTTTTTCATTTTTCTAAGTTTCTCAACGAACATGCGATATAGAGAAAATCCAAAAACAGCTGCTCAAGATTTCACTCTTAAGCAGCTGTTTTTTCATTCCGATACATTCAAATCAAATTCACAACAAAAAATAGTTGTCATTTAGTTTCTTTTAGTTATGTCAGTATTTTCTTCGATTGTTTTCTGCACGGCTGTAATAGGCTTTTTTGTCTGCATACATTCTTTGGTCCCCGATTCGTTCGATATCTTCCATTGAAGTCCATTCGACATCCTGGCTATACACATAACCGCATGCTACATGGATTTGGGATACCAGCCGTCCTTGCCATTTGCTTAGGGTTTCTTCAAAATCCCGCCGGATATACTGCAGTTGTTTCCGATCCACCATCAGAATCGCCGCAAATTCATCGCCGCCCATACGATATACTTTGCCATAGCTGCCAAAGCACTGTTTCATACAGAAAGCAGCCCCCTTCAGCAGTTCGTCGCCGCCTTCATGGCCGACCGTATCATTGACCTGTTTCAGTCCGTTGACATCCATAGAAACATAGGCAAAAGGCATATGCAACGCCAGCGTCATCTGCACGTCTTCCAAATAGGCTCTCCGATTGCGGCACTGCGTGAGTTCATCAGTATGAGAGGCATAGAGCAGGGATTCTTCTTTCCGTTTTTCACTGTCAATATCACGGATTGTCAAAAGCAGTGTGCTGAGGTCTCCGGAAAAGCGGCGTTTTATGACTACAAACGACGCACGGAACCAGCGATTTTCCGTTGTCAGATAATCCAAGGAAATAATTTTTTTACGGTGAATCCGTTTGGCAATCGTAGATAAGTCTACAAATCGCTGGACTACATCTCTGTCTTCGTCTGCCGTTTGATACTTCATAAAGCGATACAGCCAACATTCGGCGCCCGGCATGGCAACTCTTTTTTTAGGAAGTTTGGTATACGCAGAATAATCTACATACGTATCTTGTTGCAAATGAATCAAATACATGCTCTGATAAATTTTTGACATGGACAGCAGAATATCAAACTGATTATCTCGTTCTTCTCTCGCTTTCAAGATTTTGGTCAGCATATAAATAATAATCAGTGCTGCCAGTGCCAAGTAGCCGCCTACTACCATCAACGCCAGGGCATTATTTTTGGCCGTAGCCGCTGCCGACCAAGCCACCCCAATGGTATAGGGGCCGGAAAAGCGGAAGGAAACCTTGTACGCTTCCCCATCGATATAGGCAGTTCCTTTGTGTAAGTCGTTGGGGTCGTTTTTACGGATAATACCGATATCATCTAGTTTCTTTCCGATTTTTTCTTTGTCCGTAGCCCCATATATTTCTCCCGTGTCTCGATTGGCCACAAAAATCTGCATGCCCTCATAGACAGGCATACGGCTGACTACTTCCGAAACTTCGTTTTGCTTCAGTTCATTGAGCAAGCGGACCGGCGCAATGCCCACTTCTACCAAGCGTGTCCCCGTTTCGTCCCAGGTCATGGCATACATCATTTTTTTCTTTTCGGATGTATTGGGCGTGACGTCTTGGCAAAGAGTCAGCGATTTATCTTTTAGCATCGGTTTGAAAAAGCCTATCTGCTCGCCGGAGCTAAAACTATAGCCCCAGTACTTGGGAGTCGTGCCGCTGTAAATAACGCCTTTTTTATTGAGCAAATGAATTTCATCCACCGATACCAACGAGGCAATTTTATTGAGTTCCTCCACATTATGCTCTGCTTCCGGTTTGGCGTCAATGATATAGGCAACCGTTTTGGCCCGGACGATATAGTCTTCTTTTAAAGAATCAATCAACGCTTTTTCGTTCAGTTCGTTGTTTTCTATTACATTCATCACGCGATCTAACAAAAGCAAGGACGTATTATCAAAATTCCGATTGTTGATCGTATTGAGTATAATCAGCTGAATGCCCAAAGCCACCGCAATGATACAGGATGCTACCCCAATAATCGTATAGAGTTTTTTATTTTTTATACAGATATTCCTAATCTTGCTTTTCATAGGGAACTCCATTCTCAGCTCATGATTCCATACTGTGATGGACATGCAAAAAACCGTGTTCTCTCATAGGCTATACATGGCTGAAACAATCCATGCAACAGAAAACACTATTCCTTATAATATACTAAAATCCACCTGCTGAACAGGGTAAAACTGATGTTTTTTTGTGATGAACGGATTGTAGATTTCTCAACGCTTTCGCAAGCTACGATACGCCCATACAACACATGCTTTTCTTTACGCAAAACCCACATGTCTTCCAAAAAAACAAAAACAGCCGCTCCGGATTTCACTCCCAAGCGACTGTTTTCTCATCATTTTTCAATACTTTTTATATCATACTATAAAAAAGTTACTTATCTAAAAGTTTTCATAGTATACTATAAAAACTTTTTCTATTTTTTTTATGCCATGGAAACAAGTTGCAGACTAAGGGATGTCCCTTTTACCCATTTTTTCTTGTAAACTTGCTGTTTACATCAGCTATTCACTTTTTTCTTTCTGCGCGGACAGAATACCGGGACGTATCCCGACACCCTCTGTTATTCATTCTTTTTCGTGCCGCTGAAAAAGAAGACCCATATTCTAGGGAAATATATCCCTTTTACCCATTTTTTCTTGTAAACTTGCCGTTTACATCGGCTATTCACTTTTTCTTTCTGTGCGACCAGAAAGAAAAAGATGACAAAAAGAAAGAAGTCGCCGCCCAAAACGGACTTAGCCTTACTGCGTTTGCCAA
>SAMEA104315436__coassemble_2658_pt1 | contig 7179 bp, 3 predicted proteins | sample SAMEA104315436__metabat2_low_PE_041 | metagenome-assembled genome bin SAMEA104315436 (sample SAMEA104315436) | gut metagenome | biome: Monkey gut; feature: monkey-associated habitat; material: faeces | place: China | collected 2013 | reverse complement strand
GAGGCCCCCTGGGAGGATAGGAAGCCGCTGATTAAGAGGAAAAAGAGCACTGGAATTTTCCAGTGCTCTTTTTTAGTGGTTAGTGACTAGTGATGAGTGACTAGTAGTTAGTGAACTGCAGTTTGAGTTATGTTAAACAAATCGTGAACATCTTTGAAGTGAAGAAATGAATAGTATCATTGTAAATTATGCACTTAACTCGGTAATATAAAGAGGCAGTGACAAAATGACTTTTTTAGCCCATTTGTCACTGCCTTATTTTATGTGTTATCCGAGTACATGATACTTGAGTGCGTAGTCTGCTTTTTTATTGGAATAGCAAGCTTTTCACTGTTGTTTGCAGTTTGTTTTTGCAAGGCAGGATTCTTTGAACTGTTAATCGTACTATCAATATGTATATACTTTAGTATATATTGTTAACACTTTATTCTGGATATCTTGCCGTTCATTCCATATTATGCTATAGTAAAACCATCATAAAACGTAAGGAGGTGAAAACCATGTATCCTGTCCAACCTGTGATTTCTTATTTAAATGCTATTTTTACAACCATGATGCACGTTCACAGAGAGGTGACGGCTAAACAACATACGGGGGGGGGGGGTATTCTCGGATTTATAACTATCCACATATAAAAAAACAGACGCAGGAATGGGTGCGTTTTGTTTCATATAGATATACAGCAGGACAGTATAGGCATGTACTGTCCTTTTTGGCATGTTTGTCTTCTTTTATTGTCTGTTATCATCTGCTGTATTCGATTGTACGTGCGCCGTGGAATGACAGGAGCATGACAGTATCCGTATGAAATGCGTTGTTTGCGGCAAAGAATTTACGCCAACCCGCGTTACGCAGCGATACTGCGGATATACCTGCAGGAGGTATGCCAATCATCATGGAATCAATGACAACCGTGTGGAAGGTTCCCTCCATGCTCCCGTTATACGGGAATTTACGTGTCTGCGGTGCGGCAAGCGAGTGCGGGTAACAGATGGCAGAGACTGCCGTACTAAATTCTGTTCACAGCATTGTGAAAAATTATATTGGAAACATTCCAAAAAAGTATCGTCGATAGCCGTACATCGAGAATTTACCTGTCGGGAATGCGGCAAGGTCGTCATCGTTACGACTCCCCAAGATCGGCGCCGAACTTTTTGCTGTGATGACTGCCGGAAACGCTGGTTTAACAAGCAGCGGAAGGTTTCGTATGAACAGAAATAATACTTGAAAAAGTACGTATAAAAGAAGGAGGACATCTATATGAATAAGATATACAAAGTCGTGTGGAATAAAGCTAGAAATTGCTACGTCGTCGGTTCGGAATTTATTAGTAGTCATTCGACAGGTAAAACAAGCACAGTAGGAAGCAAAAGCGTAAAAATATTGTTGGCTGCAGTTGCATTAGCGACCGTTCAATGGAGCGGTGCTGTATGGGCGGCAGATACAGCATCTGGGACAGGAAATGGCGTAGCTATTGGAACGGGAAGTAAGGCGCCGAAAGCAGAAAATGTGGCTATTGGCAAAGATGCTAAGATTTCCTACTCTAATGGAGAAAAGAATGCTACTGGCGATATTGCAATAGGTGCTGGAGCCGATGTTAATAATTATGCCAGCCAGGGTGGCAGTATCGCTATTGGCAAAAATGCGAAAGTAGAAAATATGGCTGGTGGTGGAGAAGCTAGTTTTGCCTTTGGACAAACCACCTATAGCGGTAATTTGTTTCCTTCATCAAGGATACCTGCTGACCCGGCAAAAGTAGTTGGCAGTATTGCGATTGGGGACAATACATTTGCTCGTACTGGAAGTACAATGATTGGCTCTCATAATTATAAAGGGGAATTAGGGGATACTACTGTTGACAGTTCTTCTACTAGAACAGATGCGCTTAATGTTTACGCAACGACTATTGGTGCTAATAGCTTCAGCAATGGTGCTTTTACTACAAGCACCGGTGTATATAATATTATCTCAAGTGAATACAATGGTGGTCGGTTTGCAAATCCAGTAAAAAATTTAGGTGCTACCATTACTGGAGCATTGAATAGTATTGAATCTAAAACAGGAGGTTACTATTCTGGCATTGCTAATACAGTCAGTGGTATAGCCAATCGTACATCTAATTCTAACGGGTCTCTCATTTATGGTGCTGGTAATGAAATTACTAATTCTATTACAAGTTTATCCAATGTTCCTACTGATAGTGGATCATCAGCAAAAGCGTTTGCAGAAAAATTGCGGACGACTATAACCAATAATGAGGGTGGCGGTGCTACCCTGGCAATTGGCGGGGGAAACAAAGCTGATTATACTCAGAAAACATCTATTATTGGAGTCAATAATAAAGTAACTGGTACGAAAGATGCAGTGAGTGCATATAATTTTGTTAATGGATTTAAAAATACTGTAAAAAAAGCATCCCATGTAACCGTCAGCGGTTCGGAAAACCAAATTAGCGGTGCTGTCAATGGGGGTACGACCGAAAAAGATATTGTATTGGGAGATAACAATGTACTTCATGATATGCAGAATTCCATTGTCCTTGGTAACAATAAACAACTCAGTTATATGAAGGGAGTTATTGCTATCGGTGATGACGGTGATTTACGAACAGCAGATAACAGCGTCGCTATAGGTCAAAATGTATCGATTTGGCGCAGCAATGGCGACAAGGGTATAACTGGCAATGTTGCTATTGGTGAAAATGCATTTATTAACAGTTATTTTAGCCAAGGTGACAGCGTTGCTATTGGCAAGAATTCCACAGTTATTAATATGGGTGGTTCTCAGGAAAAAGCCTTTGCTTTTGGCAAGAAAGATGAAAAGGATTATGCCGGTGCAATTGCTATTGGCGAAAACACATATGCTCGTTCCGGATCTACTATGATTGGTGTGCATGATTATACAGGGGCATTAGGAGACCTTACAATTCAATTTAACAAAAAGAATGAAGGAACAGCTGGCATTAATGATTATCAGCAGGGCATGAATACCACGACAGTCGGTAATAACAGTTATAACAATGGTGCATTTTCTACAGTCATGGGCAGCTATACGGCTGTATCCGGTGAATACCATAGTGATAAGTGGATAGATAAACCATATGGGGTACAAAATTTTGGCGCTGCTGTTATTGGTTCATTAAACAGCATTGAATCCAAAACCAGTGATAATAATACGGCAGGCATGGCAGACAGCATTTTAGGATCTGGAAACCGTACGCATAATGCTAATGGTACAGTTATGATTGGAGCAGGAAATGTGGTTACTGATTCCATTGTAGATTTTGATGCTACAAAAATTAAAAGTGGTGTGGCGAATGCTAATGAGCTGTCCTCTGCATTGCGTGAATCGGTTAATCAAGCCAATGGCGGCGGTGCTGTATCTATTATTGGCAATGCTAATGAAGTAAGTAAGGCAACTCATGTAACTGTGTTAGGTACCCAAAACAAAGTACAAAATAGTAATAACCAAGTAATTGGTGATAAACATACCATTACTGGTGCCAATAATGTTATTTTGGGTTCTGCCGATCAAGAAATGAATACAAGTGTAAACGATTCAGTGATTATGGGGCATAATGCAAATGTAACCGTTGATGGTGGGGTGGCTATTGGTACTAATTCAAGAGCCGATCGAGTAGCAGGTAGCGAAAAAGATGTTGCCGGTGCCTTTGCACCTGATACCATTTCTGATACGCAAAAATCCACCTGGACTTCTACTGCAGGAGCTGTTTCTGTCGGTGATACAGTGCGAAATATCACTCGTCAGATTACAAATGTAGCAGCTGGCAGTGAAGATACAGATGCTGTCAATGTAGCACAGTTGAAACAAGTTAAAGATTCTGTAGCTGTTATATATGATAAAAATAAATCTTTAAGAAGCACCAATGCTGGTGTAGTAGGATTATCATCAATTGCTCTTGGCGATGAAGCAACTACAGGATGGCTGTCAATTGCACTTGGAGATAAAACGAAAGCTACAGGGGAAGATGCTACGGCGATTGGATATCAAGCAGAAGCTACAGCTCTAGATAGTATTGCCATTGGCGGCAATGCGAAATCTACTGGTGGGGACAGCATCGCAATTGGCAATGATACAAATGCTACTAGCCTGTATAGCGTGGCAATTGGTGATGACATTCATTTTACTGGAAACTCAGCGACAGCCGTAGGTCAGCAAGCACATGCAACTGGTGATTATTCTACCGCACTTGGTGCGATGACTAATGTGGATGACGAATATAATAGATCACATAAAGCTTGGAGAAAATCTGGTGTACAGTCTACCGCTATCGGTTATCATAGTGGTTCTTGGGGAGATTACTCTACGGCATTAGGTGCATTTGCAAAAACAGAAAATCAATTTAGTAGTGCAATAGGGTATAATAGCCAAGCAACTGCTCAAAATGCTGTTGCTCTGGGAGCTGCTGCAAAAGCTAATGTGTATGGTGGTGTTGCTTTGGGTACATTATCGGTTGCGGACAAAGAGAAAGGTGTAAAAGGTGCCTTTGCTCCTGAAAAAATCAATGCAACTGACCAGTCCACATGGATATCTACAGCAGGAGCTGTTTCCGTAGGGGATACAGAAAAAAATATTACCCGTCAGATTACTCACGTTGCGGCAGGCCGTGAAGACACAGATGCTGTTAATGTGGCACAGTTGAAACAAGTTAATGACAATCTTACAAATCAAATTTCTCAGTCTAAGATAACAGTATCTGCAGGAAAAAATATTAATGTAATGTCAAAAGATAATGGATATACGGTATCCTTAAATGATGTAGTCAAACTTGGCAACGATAAAATCATTTTAGATGGTACCACTGGGACTATTCATACTACAACAGCTGGGACTGGTGTTGGTAGTGAAAATACCTTGGATTTCAATGAAAATGGTTTAGTTATAACGAATAATAATACGGGAACAACTACTGTTAGTGGAGGTACGTTGACTATTGACGGAAAACTTTTGGGTGGTCAAAGTACAATCTCCGGCTCGAATGCTCAATTTGGCAACGTACATATCAATAATTCTGCTATGATATCGACCATTACAGGATTAACAAATACAACAACAGATGATGCTGGATTTGCCACCAGTGGCCGTGCAGCAACAGAAGAACAATTAAAACAGGTAAAAGATACAGCTAATCGTGCCAAAACAACAGTAGTTGCAGGCAAGAATATTAAAGTAGATGCAGATACCAAAGATGATGGACATACGGAATATAACGTATCCCTTGATGATGACATTACATTAGGGAATAATGCATCGGATAATTTTGTAACCGTAAGTGGGACTAAAGGAACCATTTGGGCAAGCCATAGCATCTCAGCAGGTAATGTGATTATGGATGGAGATTCTGGTACGATTACAGGACTCACTAATACTACTTGGAACGGCACAACGAACGATGCATCTCGTGCAGCGACAGAAGGACAGTTACAACAGGTAACTAGTGCAGTCACAAGTAATGACAAACGTTTGGTTCAGAATCCTAATGGTGGTGATGGCAGTTATCAAGTAAAAGAAAATGGCGATGTCACGTTACGTGTAGAAGATTCCAATAAAAATGGTTACAATGTAACAATCAAAGATGTTGCTTCTAAAGCCGAATTAGATAAAGTGAAATCTGATATGGGTAATGTCGATGGATTCCATGATGATATTAAGAATAAAGACGAAAATGGAAATCCGATTCATACATCCGTTGTAGATGCAGTTAATAATTTAGATAATAAAGTCGACAAAATCCAGGCAGACGTTACAAATGCAACGGAAGAAGCTAAGAAACACAGCAGTGTTTCTACAACAGACAGCAATCTGAGTATTTCTGAAGGAACGAATGCTGCTGGTGGTACGGATTACAAACTGAGTCTGAACAAAGAGCTGAATTTAGATAGTGTTATTACTGGTGATACAAAGATGGATACCAAGGGCGTCACAGTTGGCGACAAGGTATCTCTCACGAAAGACGGCTTGACAGCAGGCGATACCAAGGTCACCAACGATGGCATTTCTATCGGCGATAAGACCTATGTCTCCAAAGATGGCCTCAATGCCAATAACCAGACGATTACCAATGTAGCCGATGGCAAAGTCGAAAAAGGCTCTACGGATGCAGTCAACGGTGGTCAGCTCTATGAAACGAACCAGGCGATTGCAAACAACGCAACTAATATTTCGTCTCTCAGTCATTCGCTCAGCAACCTCGACAACCGCGTCAACAAAGTAGGTGCGGGAGCAGCGGCTTTGGCAGCACTCCATCCGCTTGATTTCGACCCGGATGCGAAGTGGGATTTTGCGGCAGGCTACGGCAACTACCGCGGTACGAATGCAGCTGCTGTTGGGGCATACTATCGTCCCAATGAAGACACGATGTTCTCTATTGGCGGCACCTTTGGCAATGGGGAAAATATGGTCAATGCCGGCGTCAGCTTTAAACTCGGTGCAGGCAGCAGTCATGTTTCGACATCCCGCGTGGCCATGGCGAAGGAAATCAAAGAACTGCGCAGTGAATTGGAAGCGATGAAGTCGGCAATGCTCGATGCTAATGCAGGCAAGAAGGTAGATACGTCCAAACTGCAGCTCTTCCCGGATGTACCGCAGAACCACTGGGCTTACGAATACGTGGCACAGCTTGCGGGCAACGGCATGATTGAAGGCTATCCGGACGGCAATTTTGCTGGAGATCGGCCGATGACACGGTATGAATTTGCAGCTATGTTGTATCGTGCCATGACAAAAGGGGCCGTCTTGTCTGACAAGATTCTCAACGAATTCTCGCATGAATTGGAATACTTCACTGTCGATACGGTAGCCAAAGACAAAGCAGGCAATCCGACAATTCAGCGTGTCCGCACAGTCAAAGCAAATAAAAACAAATAAGATAGACAGACAACTGAATAATTGATATTCAAGGAACGGTGGCATGAGAAAACGTTTTTCGGTGCCCCGTTCCTTTTTTGCTGCTTTTTTAATAGGTCAAAATGAACTACAGTTCTTTTACTATACGTATGTTACCGTCCTAAGCTGTTGGTTTTCCGCCACTAAATTTAATCTAATTCTAATCTTTATCAGCGATTTTTTAATCTTGTTTTAATCTTCGTATGTTATACTGCCCAATATAGTGCCGGCGCGATAAATATGATACAATACAAGGAGAAATGCAGCGATGAA
>SAMEA104315436__coassemble_2603_pt1 | contig 7326 bp, 7 predicted proteins | sample SAMEA104315436__metabat2_low_PE_041 | metagenome-assembled genome bin SAMEA104315436 (sample SAMEA104315436) | gut metagenome | biome: Monkey gut; feature: monkey-associated habitat; material: faeces | place: China | collected 2013 | reverse complement strand
TGCTATTGACAACATTTCTTGATTAAGCTTGTTCAAATTCAACTTGCAATTTACGGGAATTTTTTATCCTTTGCCAGACGATTATTGGCAGCCGCGTTGCTTTTAAAACCGCTTATGAAACGGGAATGAGTGTGGCAGAACTGTATGAACAAGCAAAAACCGGGAAAGAAAAACGCCGGTACATGCACAGTGCTGATGAAATTAACGGACTTGCGAATGAAATACGCGGCATGATATGATAAGAGGGAGATGAAATCGTAATGTATGATGAACTGCCGAAAAAGAAAAGAATCCAGGATTTTTTTGCAGAGGGCAATCCAACCAATGATGTGAGCCGGGAACCTGTTCGGGAAAAGAAAACCCGTATTCCCAAAGAAAAGCAAAAGCTGCGGCACTGCGGTTTTTATCTTGACACCGCGACATATAATGAATTCAAAGCGCTGTGTGACAGAAATGACATGAAACCCTCCGTCATGGCGCGGCATTTAGTAGTGGAGTATTTACGCAAGCAAGAAAGGTGAGATGAAACATGAAGAAAAAAGTGTTGTGCATGATGGTGCTGGCCTGTTTTATGCTGCTCATGGCAGGCTGCGGTGAAAAAGACAAGTTTGCCTCTGCCCAAGCCGATGTCATGAAATTAACACAACAAGCAGATGATGTTGACATTCCTCATCACAATATACAGCGTGATGCAAACGGGAAGCCAGTACCGGAAGATATAGAGGCTGCTAAAAAGGGAATTGCAGATGCAGAAGAACAGCATCAAAAAATCATGGATGAAATTGACGGTAAACTGAAAGAAATGGAAGGGTACGCCAATAAAGAAACAACACTTAAACCACAACTGGAACACATCCGTCAGCAGGTAACAGAAAAAGACAAAGAATGGAAACAAGGCGCCTCTTCGTCTAAATCTATTTTAAAAATGGTAGAAGAAAGTGGCGGTTATAAGAAAATCTATGATCCGTATGTTGCCAATCATGCACTGAAATGGAGTAAATAGGAATGATTTAAAACAGCTTTGCGATGAGCAGAGCTGTTTTTTTATTCTCCGACATCTTGCGTAGACAAGAAGCCAAAGTTTTCTGTCTGTGGTGCATGCTCCTGGTCATATTTAGTGGGATGATACGGATCGTAGCCGTAGACGGAAAATTTTTGCATCTGCTGCCGTTCCAAATCTTCCAGTGCATAAGACGCTTCATCCTGCATAATATCTTCCATGAGTGCGGCTGCCTGCGCTCTGGCATCTTCTGCATCATTTAATGCTGATAGTGCAGTAACGGAAGCTGTTTTCTGCCGCGTGCCGATTACGCTGTCTGTCTGCATGCCGTCAATATCTGCTGCTGCCCGCTGCTGGGCGGCTGCAGCGTCTTGGTTGGCTGAATCCAGCTCGTTCATGAGCCGCATTTTATATGCGGCGCTGCTTTCATCTGAATACACGTCGTAGTCGTGCATCGATGTCTGCAGTATGCGGTTTTGGTTCATGGCACCATCCCGGCTGATTATGCTTTGCCCGCCAACAGGCGAGTCATACTGATTGAAAGCGGCATCTGTCTTTTGATTGATGCCGCTTTTTTCATTGGCATACATAATCAGCCTATCTTTTAAAATCTTTAGGTTCATCATATTTTCATTCAGCATGGCAGCAGTCTCTTTTACGCTGTCATTAAAGCGTTTTGCGTCGAAAACATGATCGCCCGGATGGATAGGCAGACGCCACTTAGCGTCTGCCAGCATGTAGCCGGATGTAACAGAGATAAGCAGTGCGGCGCTGATAACCAGTCTGCATTTATTAGTAGAAAACATACGTATCATCTCCCTAGAATTTCATTGATTTTGTCATAGTCAATAAGAAGGCATACTTTTTTGTCAATATTCTGTATAGAAATCGGGCCAAGGTAGCGCGAATCCAATGAATCCGGCGGGTCGTTGAGAAACAGCATAGCATTGATCGGTACACCGGCCTTTACCGGGTCTAATTGCGGCAAATAGGAAAGATGTTGTATGGGATATGTTCTGCTGCGCACAATCATTGCGTCCGGCGTGACTTCATAACGGTCTCCAGTAAATCCTGCCGCTTTTTTCAGCATAGGGAATCCTTTTTTTACATGCAGTTCGGGCATATCCTGCGGGCAGTGGACGATAACATAATCTCCGTAATGTATCTGCTGGTTCGGTGCGGCGATATATATGCCGCGCGGTGCTGACGGCGAGTCATTTGTGTAAACTAACGGGCCGGCAGCAAGGCGGAGCACGATAACGAGCAGAAACATAACACTGACAGCCGCTATGCCTGTAAAAATAATCGGCGAGTCTTTGATGCGTTTTTTGATGATTGTTTTTTTATGTGCGAAGTTCAATAGGGCCTCCTAAGTGCTTCATTATGGCATTTGGCACTTTTACGGTTACGAGTACAAGCGCAAACAGCGCAAGACACATGGCGATATATTTAACCACTTGTTCTGAGGTGATAGAGCTGTGTGATGCATACGTGCCGTTCATGTTGCTCTTTACTTGATTAATATATTCGACGTAGAGCGGATCGATAGGCTCGCCCTTGGGAACATTGCCGGGGCCGCCGTTATATGCAGCCATAACATAATCCCAGTCGCCGTACATTTCATATAACTGTGCAATGTACTTGGCTGATGCTTCCAAATTCTGCTCCGGATCGAATGGGTCGCTGCAGCCAAGGTCTGCCGCCGTACCCGGCATCAGCTGGCCTAATCCCATAGCTCCGGCACCGCTGACTGCATTGGGGTTCCAGCTGGATTCCGTCTGGATGAACGCTTCAAACAGATTGGTTGGAATCTGATATTTTTCGGCTTTTTGATCGGCCAGTGCGACTAAATCTGCCGGGCCGATAGTATGTCCGGTGCCTTCTTGTGTCACGCCTTGTGTCTGCTGCTTAAAAATCTCCTGTGGCTGTGAGTCTTTGATACAAAGCACGCATAATCCAATCATAACCGATACAACCAGCAGCTTTAACGCGCTGGATACGAGATGGCCAACGGAACCTTCCGCGACAAATTTTGACATATGCCATGCAGAGAGTGGAACGGATACAATCGAAAGGGATGCAGCTACGTAAAATTCGATGTAAACCATCGTAACGTAAAGTGCCAGTGCGATGAATGCAAATACAATGAGAAACGTAAAAATGTATATAGGGATAATGGCTCCCAGATTATGTAAAAACTCAAACGTTGTAAACGTTGAAATTTTATTGATGCCGGGAGCTATCATGCGGATACCATGCTGCAGGAGCAGCTGCGGCTGGGACATGTTTGCCGAGATTTGATCTAAGCTGCCGCTGTATGTGCCTGCAGCGGATTTAACAAAGCCAAGGACAATGTTGTCTGTAAACTTATTCCAGCACATGACGATGCCAAACAATCCGGCATATTTCGTCAACTTAGTTAAGTAGTTTTTCTGTGAAAATGCCATGCCGGACACGAGAACCGGCAGGCAGAAATCTATGATGCAGAGCGCAATGAGCATGGATATGACGGCTTTATTTAACAGCGTGCAGGCTTTATTGGCAGCCTGTGAAAATCTTTTAATGATGTCATTGAAATCGTTGCCGAGTTCATACATGCCTTCTACCGTCCAGGGAATGCTTTTGTCATCCCGGCCGCTGAATAAGCCGGTACCGCTGCCGGTATAGCCATTTAAATTTACGCCAAGGGCGATCAGATAATCCGTCGGGTCTACCATGCCATTGCCGTAGCCGAACGGGTGATATTCGAAATGTACGTGATCCCCTGTGGATATACCAACATCTTCATCGTCGGATCTGCCGCCTACAAAACCAATAACTGTACCCTCTGTTACACGCCCTCTGGGGCAGTATGCTGAATCGAAGCTGCAGTCACCGAACAGCCAACAGTCGCCATTGTCACTAGTAATAGTAATCCAATATACATAACCGCTGCCGACTGCACCTTCAACAACACCATCACAAGGTGCACAAATAGGGGTGCCTTCTGGTAATGCCACGTCTAAACCATGATGAGAATAGCTGCCGCGTGGTTCCATCCAAGGCCCTGTGACTTCACCGGAATCAATGGGAGGATACGCAAAAGCAGCCCATGAAAAGAAAAAAGTAAACACGCAGAGCAGGGGCAGTATTTTTTTTATGATTTGTATCATATACAACACCTACTTAATGGTTCCGGTTAGACTGTTTTTCCGTCTTATATCTGCCGGATTTGAGGTTCCGGGCGTTTTCAGAGTTATACAGTGCCGTGTTGGCTCCCTGCATGCGTCCTTTACCCCAGGAAGTCGAAGCAATATTTTGCCGGAGTTTTTCACGCACAAATTCGCTGGCAACGGATCGCCCGGATGCCTGCAGCACTGTACCATCCTGCAGTTTGCCGCCGGCTGAGCGAAGCCGCGCTGTAGCGAGCGTGCTTGCCATATTGCCGTATGCACTAGAACCTTTTCGGATAATAGCACTCGGCGTAACCGCGGATGCTGCACGCTGGCCGTAATTTCGCATGGAACGCAGCGTATCCATGCCGTCCATGGACGGCTGGCCTGTGACCATCATGGCAGCCAGATTTGGAATCTTCCAAACCAAAAGCCCAAGGACAACATAGCTTAATGCATATTTCATCATGACGGAAAAATCTTTCGTTTCGATGGAGGCATTCGCAAAATCCCCGGCCATGTTATGCACTAAACCAATCATAAAATACATGACCATCAGCTTCACCCCAAACGCGAATACAGCGGATATGCAGCGCTGGCACAAGAAGTTAGTGAAACGGATCGCGCCGAACGGCATCAAGACGACGGCAATCGAAGCAAAGATATTAAATTCAATTTTAGTAAGCAAAATCTGATAAGACATGATGAAGAAAGAGATGAGTACACCGAGAATGGTTAATAAGTACATCAGCGCACTGCCGATATTCATGCCTACATGCGCCAGACCTTGGAACAAATTCTCGCAGATATGAAAACCTGTTGATAATAAATCGCTTGGCTGAATGATCTGCCCGTCAGGTGAAATGTTTGCGGCAGTCAGGCCGGCATATTGAAAAGAAAACATAATGGCATGATTAATATCTGCCCAGCCGATGATAAGTACGAAAAAGGCACCGGTTTTTAATATTTTTTGTGCCATAAACTGCATTTTCTGTTCGCCGTCATACAGTGACCAAGTAGTGCAGAGATCGATAATGGCAAGGACGTACAACAGCTGCTTGGCGTGCGGAATTAAGTGCACCATACCGGTTACGCTGGCATTTTCAAAAAACTGTAAAATCTGATTTAAAATAGTTGAGCTTGAAAAATCCAATACGATCACCTACCAATTCCAAATCAGAGCATGGTTAGCAACATATGGGTCATAAATTTTTTGCGGCCCGCTAGATTCCTGCACCATCTTTTCGATTGCTTCGTGTTCTGACTGAGCTTGTGCATCCTGCAGATCCAGCTGGTTTTTCTTTTCCTGTGTTTCGGCTTGATTTTTCAAGGCTTGCTGTTGGCCCTGCAGGCTTTGGATAATGATTTTTATGCTTTGGGCACGCGTCTGCAGTGCTGCGATGTGATTGGCTACCTGCTGTGCCTGCATCTGGCCTTCTGCGTTTGCACTTTCTTGTTCTGCCTGCTGGATTTCTTTATTGATGCCGTCCAGTTCGGCAGTTAGTTTCTGAATAGCTGTTACGGTTTCTTTGTTATTGGCCATCAATGTTGCAATAGACATGTATTTTGCCGTTCTTGCGGACTGCATCGTTTCCGGCAAATCGTTGCCGATAATGCCGGGGAATTTCTGCTGGAACCATGAGTTGATTTCGATTTCCGGCACATTTTTATCTGAATAAATGCCAGTCGTGCCGCGGATTGTTGTGCCATGGCTGCCTAAAATATCTAAAATGGCTGTCCATCCGGCACTCATTTTCTTTTTATAGTCATTTAAGATTTCCATTGGCAGTGACAGCATTTCCTTTTCCTGTAAAATTTCCTGCTGCTGCGTGATATTGTTGAGCTTCAGTGTTTCCTGATATGTTTTAATCTGCTGCAGGATATTATCCGTATCAATAACCGGGATTGCAGCGTGAACCGGCTGCGTGCTGATGCATCCAGCCACAGCAAGGACGCATAAAGCAGTAAGCGTATGTTTTTTTAATTCCATCATATACAAAACCCCTTTCCAATTCATTTATGCCGCCCGTAAATGTACGGTGCATTCCAAGCCCTTGCATGAGCGATGCAAAAGCCTGGAATGCATCGAAAAAAATCGATGCATTGAAAATAGTGGAGTGGTGATATGAACTGCCAGGTAATCTGAAAAGCGACATATGCATATTGCTAACGGGATTAGTTTGAAAAGAAACAGAAAAGAGCTGGCAGTCATACACTAAAGAAAGTTACTTGTTACTTATTTTTTTTCAGCTGCTTTGAGTTGTGCCAGTTCCGGCGCATACTCATTGAGCTGATCCTGCCCTACGATTTTACCTTGTTTTAGTGCCGTATAGAGCATCTGTGCATATTCGTAGCGAGTCATGGGTTTATCTCCGTGGAATTTCCCATCCGTATAGCCTTGGACGATGCCGTTGCCTGCTAAGTGGTCTACAGCATCTTTAGCCCAGTGGCCCTGCGGTACATCCGGCATTTCTTTAACTTTGCTGACATCTACAAGCGCAAGCACACGGTTCATCTGCTGTTCCATCTGAGCCATCTTATTGGCCATGGCTTTGATGACTTGCTGATCTTGTGCCACCTGTTTGGTTAATTCCGTGCGGCTCATTGTTTTAGCTCCGGTCGGCCCGATTTTGAAGCTTACGCCGGCATTGACCATGTTTTCACCATTTCCCATCGTACCGGATACACTGATAGTAGTGTCTTCGTTCGGATGATAATATACGCCGAGGGCGGCTGCATTTGCGCCGCTGTAATGGCCATAGCCGGCTGCGAAGTCTAATTTATTAGTCGGGTCATATTCGCCGGGATGGAGTGCAGCGAGGGCAGCAGCACCAGCACCGACTTTATTGACGCGGTTATTTAAACTGCTGTATTGGCCTGACAATGAATTGAACTGGCTGTTCAAGCTCTTGCCGCCAACGTAAATATCTTCTGCTGCGTATAAGTTTTTAGCAGATACATTGCCGTTTGCTGTAATATCTCCGCCAACAGCAAGGTCTTTAGCAACAGTTGCGCTGCTGTCCATGGTGACAGTTCCTTTTAAGTGGGTTGCACCGCCAACGGAGAAGTCATTGGTAACAGATGCTGTATTGAAAGAAGCCGCTCCGGAAACGGTGAGATCTTTGCCAACCGATGCGTTGCCGTCCATGGTGACATCGCCGACAAGGTGAGAGG
>SAMEA104315436__coassemble_2355_pt1 | contig 8166 bp, 6 predicted proteins | sample SAMEA104315436__metabat2_low_PE_041 | metagenome-assembled genome bin SAMEA104315436 (sample SAMEA104315436) | gut metagenome | biome: Monkey gut; feature: monkey-associated habitat; material: faeces | place: China | collected 2013 | reverse complement strand
AAACGGCATGGCATAACCTGTACCACATTTGCAACGATATATCCAAACAGCGACTGACAGACCATTTTGCCATGCATTTTATAGAAATCAAAAAATTTACGTACAGCGACATCAAAAAGCTGACAAAATTAGGAACGTGGGCCGCCTATTTTTCCAACTGTGATGAAAAAGAAATGGAGGTGCTAGCCATGAACAACACAGTCATGAAAGACGTAGAAAAAGCAGAACATGCCTTCACAAGCGACGAAGCCATGCGTTACCAATACATGCTGCGGGAAAAAGCTATCCGTGATTACTATTCCGGCTTGGATGAAGCCAAACAAGAAGGCATCGCACTAGGAGAAAAACGCGGCGAAGAACGCGGTCACAAATTGGGAATAGCCGAAGGACGAGAACAAGGTGCGCAGCAGGAAAAAATAGCAAATATACTTGGCATGCTGCGGGAAGGAATAGATATACAAGTGATTGCCAGAATCACCTCCTATTCCATCGAAGATATTCAACGCATCGCTAAAGGACACTTCTAACCATGCAGCAGAGCTCTCAGCACCATCATGCTGAGAATAGATATATCTGTCCATATATAACGATAAATATGTAAGGCACTAAAAGAAAAAACATGAGCGTACTATATGCCCATGTTTTTTCTATGCACTCTTTAATCGTGTGCCGGTCATTAACCATTTAAAAATCAGCAAGTATTGCCAGCCTAATGGAGCCGGCTTGTCTATTTTTTAATAGCAGCATCAAAGTTCGGAAACATCCGCCGATTCTGTACCATTTCCATTCTTTTCAGACCAGTTCGCTGTTTCATCAAAATTCCGACTATTGCCGCCTATACCGCTACAGATATCTCCACAAAACCACTATGCACGATATTCTCTAACAGCTTTTACAATTCGCTGCAGGCCTGTCTTGATAATCGACCGCGGCATGGCAAGATTGAGACGAATATATCCTTTGGCATTGTCCACAAATAGTGCATCGCCGCCTTCAAGGAGAACGCCCGCTTTATTGGCCATAAAATCAGGGATATTTTCTACATCGCCCAAATATGGATTCATATTGACCCAAGCCAAATACGTCGCCTTTGGAATTTGGAAGGTAATCTTCGGCAATTCTTTAGCAAACGTATCTTTAACAAATTGGAAGTTGCCATCCAAATACGTTTTGAGCTGATCTAACCATTCCGCACCATGTTCATAGGCTGCCGTATGCGCTGCAATAGACAAGGGATTCAAATTCATGGCATAGGAATTGGTCGTAGCAATATATAATTTTTTCAATTCTTCGTCACGAATAATGATTTCAGCAAACATCATGCCTGCCATATTAAAGCACTTGGAAGCAGACGTGCAAACAACCAATTTATCATAATCCGGCATAATTTTAGCCATGGGAATATGGCGGACGCCTTGACGGAGGATATCGCAGTGAATTTCATCGCTAATAATCCAAAGATTGTATTTCTTGACAATCGCTGCAACTTTTTCCAATTCTTCCTGTGTCCAAACACGTCCTGTCGGGTTTTGCGGATTGCACCAAATGAGCAATTTAGCAAACGGTTTGGCAGCATCGCGTTCTAACGCTTCAAAATCGATGCTCCAGTTGCCTTGGCTGTCGCAAATCATTTTATTATGAATTGCATGTTTATGCCGTTCATCGATAGGATGCTGGAAATACCCATATGCCGGTGTATTAATAATCGCATAATCGTTATCACCCAAAAGAAGGTCAACCAACGTATATAAGGCCGGAATAATCCCTAAGGAAAAGCAAATGTCTTCTTTAGGATATGTCCAATCATACATTTTCTTATTCCATGCATTATATGCATCATAAAATTCCGGCTCAAAAACCTGACTGTATCCAATAATACGTTTGTCTGCCCGATCTTTGATGGCTTGAATAATCGCTGGGCACATGGCAAATTCCATATCAGCTACCCACATGCGGACAAATTCATTATCTTTAAAGGGAAACTTCTTTTTTCCTTCAAAATCATTAAAAATATATCCACGGAATCCATCGGTATTCATGGCGTTGGTATGATATCTGTTGACTATTTCATCAAAATTGTACTGCATTATATGACCCCCTAAGCGAACTTGTTGATATGAAGATAGTGTTAGCATACCAAGTTATCCTGGCAGGGTCAACTACGCAATAATTTCTTAACACGAAACATTTTTCTTCTTTTGTTTCGTTTAAATAGACTTTTGACAAAAAATATGGGTATACTATAAGAAAATAGCTGTTTTTGCTATATCATCATATTTCTAAGAAACCAGGTGACTTACATGTTTACTATAGCCAAAGAAATAGGCTTGAAAATAAAATGGCTGCGCAAACAAAAGGGACTTACGATTCAAGAACTTGCCAATGCGATTTGCAAAAGTAAAGCTACTGTATCCAAATATGAAACAGGACAAATTACTATGGACGTTGCCACATTATATGATATCGCTGCTGTCCTTTCTGTCAGTGTTGACCAACTGTTGTATCATCATGCAGATCCCACCCCTCTTCCGATACCTGCAAATGTCCCAAACTTTTTCAAAAATCAAACTCGCTTTTATATGTACTTATTTGACGGGCGCAATAATTCTGTCATGCGCAGTGTCATCAATGTGCTGCATGACATTCACGCAGACGGACAAAGTTATAAGACAGAGATGTTTATGAATGTGCCGAACCTAAAGACATATCAAATCTGTGAAAACACCTATACGGGCACGATGAAGCATTACGATGCTCTGACCAATCTGACCTTCCAAAACTGCAACACACCTATGGAACAATATTCAATTAATATTCTCGCTTCTTTTTTAGATGCACCTGCCAAATGGGGCTTGGCCTTTGGTATTTCTACAAGACCGCTGATGCCTATTGCAGCCAAAGTACTTCTAGCCAAAAAGCCCCAGCAAGAAACGGAATCTTTTATTCGCCAGCTCCGTGTTTCCAAAGAAGATATTCGCCTGTTGAAACTGTACAATATGTTTTCTATTATTGGCTAGGTATACGGAATATTAGGTTTAGCCATACAAAAAATACATCACTTAGGCATTTATGTTGCGTTAAAAGCATAGAAGCTATGCTTTTGTCAGAAAAACTCCTACAAAAAAATCAGATTTTTTCCGCTACCGCTGTTATTTTTTATTTACTATAATAAACGCAGTAAGAAAAACGAAAGGAGTTTTGTATTATGTTAAACTTATTGTTCCAATTTTTCAAAACGGGCCCAGATGCGCCTCAAATCGCTGATGCAGCTGCTGTCAAGAAAAAATTCAACAGCATGCGCTGGCGCGTGTTTGCTTCGATTACGATTGGCTACGCATTTTATTACATTATTCGTCAAAGTTATTCCGTCATCAAAAAGCCGCTTCTTGCATCCGGCATTGTTACGCCGACAGAAATCGGGGTTATCGGTTCTATTTTCTTTGTCACGTATGGTCTCGGTAAATTTACCAACAGTTTCCTTGCCGACCGCATGAATAATAAACGGTTCTTCTCATTCGGTCTTTTTATTTCATCTCTTACAATGGTTGGCATGGGTTTGGTCAATTCCTTTATTCCGCTGGCTGTCTTATGGGGGCTCAACGGCTGGTTCCAGTCATACGGTGCTGGTCCTTCCATCGTTTCACTCAATCAATGGTTCAGCAATAAACAGCGCGGCACCTTATACGGTGTTTGGTTTACGAGCCACAACTTAGGTTCATCGTTTGCCTATTTTGCCATTGCTGCTATCGTTTCGGCGTATAACTGGTCCATGGGCTTTATCTCTGCCGGGATTATTTCCCTCGTCGGCACAGCCTTCATTTATTTTGGCATGAGTGACCGGCCGGAAACACAAGGTCTGCCTAACGGGGCTGTATACTACGGTGAAAAAACGCAGGAACAAATCGATGCAGAAAAAAACAAATCTGTCGGCTCCATGCAGTGGAACGCCGTTGTCAAAAATCCGGCTGTCTGGATTCTCGGCTTATCCTCCCTTTGTGTATACATTGCCCGTTATGCAGTTGAAAGCTGGGGCGTCGTCTATTTGACTTCACAAAAAGGCTATGACATCATGGGCGCTGCCGGCGTCATGGCTTACATGCAGGTCGCTGGTATTTTTGGGGCTCTCCTCTGCGGCTTGATTTCAGATAAATTCTTTAATCACAAGCGAAATGCTCCGGCACTCATCTACGGTATTTTATACTCCATGTCTATTGCCGGTTTGGTCTGGGCTCCTCAGTCCTTTACGATGGATATGTTCTGCATGACCTTCTACGGCTTTACGATGGGTGCATTGGTTTGCTACATGGGCGGCTTGATGGCTGTCGATATTGTTCCAAAACGCGTTACTGGTGCTGCTATGGGCATGATTGGCCTGCTTAGCTATGCCGGCGCCGCTATTCAGGAATTTATTACAGGCAAATTGATGACCATTACCGTAGTCGGCGGCGAAAAAGTTTACGATTTTGGCTATGCTACAGAATTCTGGGTCGGCGCAGCCGTCGTTTCCACGTTATTGGCTCTTCTCGTTTGGAATGCCAAACCGAAGGAAGATTAATTCGTTTTCTCTCTTTTACATATACATATGACAGACAAGAGCTGTATCCGGTTCTTGTCTACCCAAACATGCTTCTGTATGATTGCTGCGGCAACATGCAGAAGCATATTTTATACGCCGGTATATCAATCTATTCCTATTGCCGGCGTTTCATGCTATGATACATTATGTACTAGTCGATACAGGAAGGAGCACGGCTGATGAAATGGAAACGAACGATGCTGCGTGCTGCCGCACTGCTGGGCGCGGGCCTTTGCATGCTCTGCAGCGGTTGTGACCGGCCGCAGGGCTACATTGATTTTGAAAAAAGCCAAAATCAAACTGTTCCAACAGAAAATACGACAGAAAAACCGCTGCGCATTGCTTTTGCGTCCGTCATTTCCCCCAAGGAAACACGCCAGGCATATCAGCTGCTTGTCAATTATATTTCCCAAGAACAACAGCGTCCGGCAGTTCTCCTGCAGCGCCGCACGTATGCGGAATTAAACAAATTGATGGCTGACGGCGACGCCGATATTGCTTTCTTTTCAACGGGCGCCTATGCTGCTTACCGCGGTCAAACGCCGATTGAACTGCTGGCAATGATACAGACCAATGGTTCTATTTTATATCAAACGTATTTAATTACTGCCGCTGACAGCGAAATTACCGATTTCAGCCAGCTGCAGGGCCGCGTATTTGCCTTTACAGATCCGCTCAGCTATTCCGGCCGGCAGGCCGTTGACTTTCTGCTGTTGGACCGAGGACTGACAGCTGAAACGTATTTCAAGCATTCGTTTTATACGTACAATCACGACAAATCCATTTGGGCAGTTGCCAACCATTTAGCAGATGGTGCCAGCATTGACAGTCAAATCTACGATTTTGTCATGAAGACCAATCCGCAACTCTGCCAAAAAACGCGTATTTTTGCCGTCCTGCCTCAAGCGCCAACCGGTCCCGTCGTCATGCGCAGCGATTTGCCGGAAACAGAAAAAGCACAGCTGCGCCGCATATTTTACACGATGGATCAGCAGCCATCGCTTCATGATGCACTGGAACGGGTACTCATCAACAAGTTTGTTGAGCCCCAGCCGGAACTGTATGCCAAACTGCAGCAAAAATACAACCTTCGTACCCATTTGACAGGAGAGTAAAATGAGAAACTATAGTTTATATGTAAAATTTAATGCTCTCATTGTCGGAACTATTTTTATCTGCGGTCTGCTTATCGGTATGATACTCTTGTATACGACGAGCACAGAAATGGAACATGAGCTGGATAAATCAGGACGGGAAATCAGTCAGTCTATGAGCACAGTCATCAGCAGCGCCATTTTGCTCGATGATACATTTAAAATTACTGAACAACTCATCCAAACTAAAACGCTGAATGATCAAATCCAGTATATTATTGTATCCCGTCCCAACGGCGAAATATTGACCAGCACGTTTACAGACGGCATCCCCCAAGGTCTTCCTCTCGTCCGTACGCCGCAAGCCTCACAGTCTGCAGATGTCATTACATATAACAGTAATGAAGGATATATCCGCGAAATTCTCTGTCCTATTGATGATGGTTTAGTCGGCTATTTTCGCATTGGTCTGACAGAAAAACCAATGGTGCAGCTCATGCGCAAGCGTTTTCTCGAAATGATAACTTTGATTTTGCTCATTTGCCTGCTCGCCTCTTGGCTTGCCACGCGCTATGCCAATGCGTTTCTCAAGCCCATACAGACAATGGCTGCCGCCGTTCGGCAAATTGGCCGCGGCAACTATCAAGTTACAGTCCCTGTTTCTACGTCTGATGATGTAGGCCGTCTGGCCAAAGCGTTCAACATTATGGTCAACCGCCTGTCTGTCAAAGACAAAGAAAACCTGCGTCTTGTCGCCGCTCTGCAGGAAAAAGAAAAACTGCGCATGTGGCTTATCCAGCAGCTCTTTACAGCTCGTGAAGACGAACGACGGCGGATTTCCCGGGAACTGCACGATGAAACGAGTCAATCCATGGTTGCTATTCTCTCATACCTGCGCATCATTATGGACAGGACGACAGATGCTTCTGTCAAAGAACTGGTCGGCGGCGTGCGTGACTTAACCAAAGATACGCTGGAAGGGCTGCGTCATTTGGCTGTCAATCTGCATCCGCCGCTGCTGGATGATTTAGGCCTCATTGTCGCAATGGAAAAGTATTTGGATTCATTTCGCACAGCGCATCCGCAAATCCAAATCACGTATGCGCATGATGGAGATTTTGCTGCCATTTCCCATCCGATTGCGCTTCTTTGCTATCGTCTCATGCAGGAAGCCCTGACCAATATTATACGTCATTCCCAAGCTACAACTGTCGCTATTTCCCTGCAAATCACACCTGCACAGCTTAGGATGTCCATTACGGACAATGGCATTGGCTTTAGTGAAGATACGGCCAAACAAGCCCGTTTGGATAATCATCTTGGCTTAGTCAGCATGCGTGAACGGACAGAATTACTCAACGGCACATTCTGCATCCACAGCCAGCCTGCTGCCGGTACAGCTATTTGCATTACACTGCCTTTAGAAAAGGACATGCCTGCTCAAGGAGGTACTTCTCATGTCTCTACCCATTAAAATATTACTCGCTGATGACCATCACATTCTGCGGACAGGTTTAAAACTCCTGCTCGCTACGCAGGACGATTTTCAAGTCGTTGCCGAAGCGTCCAATGGTCAGGAAGCATTGGAAAAACTTACTGCTGTTCCTACTGATGTCATCCTTCTTGACTTGTCCATGCCTGTCATGAACGGTCTTGAATGCCTGCGCGAAATCAAACGCCGCCGCATCCCCGTAAAAATTTTAGTACTGACCATGTACAGCGAACAACAATATATAAAAGAAGTCATGACGCAAGGAGCAGACGGCTATTTATGCAAAGATACACTCGATGCTGAACTGTTTCGCGCTTTGCATACAGTCATGCAAGGAAAACGGTATCTCAGCGAACAAAATACACATGCACTGCTTGACAGCTTTATATCCCATACGCCTGAAACGATTTCTTTATCTGCACGAGAACAAGAAGTACTCCGCTATTTAGTACACGGCTATTCGCAATCATCTATCGCTGAAGAACTGCATTTATCCATCAAAACCGTTTCTACCTACAAAAGCAGACTCATGCAAAAACTGCACTGTACTTCCAAATCAGAATTAGTAGACTACGCACTCAAACATCATGTACTCGGATAACACATAAAATAAGGCAGTGACAAATGGGCTAAAAAAGTCATTTTGTCACTGCCTATTTATATTTCTGAGTTAAGTGCATAATTTACAATGATACTATTTATTTCTTCACTTCAAAGGTGTTCACAATTTGTTTAGCATAACTCAAACCACAGTTCACTAACTGCTAGTCACTCCTCACTAGCCACTAAAAAAAGAGCACTGGAATTTTCCAGCGCTCTTTTTCCTCTTAATCAGCGGCTTCCTATCCTCCCAAGGGGCCTCCCCCCAAGTACTTTCGGCGTTTGTAGGCTTAACTGCTGTGTTCGGCATGGGAACAGGTGGATCCCTACAGCCATCGCCACTGAATTATCTTTTCAGGATTTCGTATCCTGACAACTGCATAAAAAGTATTTTCCTTAACGTT
>SAMEA104315436__coassemble_2339_pt1 | contig 8240 bp, 7 predicted proteins | sample SAMEA104315436__metabat2_low_PE_041 | metagenome-assembled genome bin SAMEA104315436 (sample SAMEA104315436) | gut metagenome | biome: Monkey gut; feature: monkey-associated habitat; material: faeces | place: China | collected 2013 | reverse complement strand
CTCCTCTTCGTCGCCGGCGGCAACGGCAGCGGCATCGTCTTTTCCCATGGACAGATTCTGCGGACCGTGCCGGAAAATCAGTTAGTAGCCAGTCTACTGGAAGAAATACATAAATCACTTATAAAGGAGTCTTAGTTACATGTTAGCATCAAAATTATACAGCCCGACGCTGCGGGAAATTCCGGCAGAGGCTGAAATTGCCAGCCATCAATATATGCTGAAAGCGGGACTTATGCGTAAAAATGGCGGCGGACTTTATACCTTTTTACCATTAGGACGCAAAGTCGTATTGAAAGTAGAAAATATTGTTCGCGAAGAAATGAACGCAACAGGCGCGCAGGAAATCATGATGCCGATTATGCAGCCTGCTGAAATTTGGCATGAATCAGGCCGCTGGAATGCCTATGGCCCGGAAATGTTCAAGTTGGAAGACAGACACGGCAGCCATTACTGCTTGGGACCGACGCACGAAGAATTGATTACGACGTTGATACGTAATGAACTCCGTTCTTACAAACAGCTTCCTGTCACGCTTTGGCAGATGCAAAATAAATACCGTGATGAAATCCGCCCGCGTTTTGGCTTGATGCGCAGCCGCGAATTTGTCATGAAAGATGCCTATTCCTTTGATATGGATGAAGAAGGGCTGCATAAGAATTATCAAACGATGTATGATGCCTATGACCGCATCTTTACACGCTGCGGCTTGACCTTTAAACCAGTTGAAGCTGACAGCGGCCAAATCGGCGGCAATCATACGCATGAATTTATGGCATTGGCAGCAGCTGGTGAAGCTGAAATCGTTTCCTGCTCCCAATGCGAATATGCTGCGGATATCGAAAAAGCAGTCCCCGGTACGCTGGACATGCCGCAGGAAGATGCAAAAGACGCAGAACTCATTGAAACACCTAACTGCGCGACTATCGAAGATTTAGCTAAATTCCTCGATATTCCTGTAGAAAAGACCATTAAAGCCGTTGCCTTTACGATTGATAACGAAAAAGTCGTCTTGTGCATGGTTCGCGGCGATCATGAAGTCAATGACGTAGCCGTACAAAATTTTGTTGGCGGCAATGCGATCGAACCGGCTACAGAAGAACAACTCAAAGCCCATGGCTTACAGCCAGGCTATATGAGTCCGATGGATGCTGATAAACCAGATAACGAAACATTCTTTGTACTGGTAGATCCGACTGCGATGAATGTCTGCAACGGTGTAACCGGCGCCAACAAACACGGCTATCATTATAAGAATGTAAATCCTAAACGTGACTTCAAAGATGTCACCGTGACTACGGTTCGTTTGATGACCGATACAGATGTTTGCCCGCACTGCGGCGCACCGATTGACATTGTCCGCGGTATCGAAGTTGGGCAAGTATTTGAATTAGGCACTAAATATTCTGAAGCTATGCATGCTACCTTCCTTGATAAAAACGGCAAAGCGAAGCCTTTTGTTATGGGATGTTACGGCATCGGCGTTACTCGTACGGTAGCAGCCGCTATTGAACAGTATCATGATGACAAAGGCATTATGTGGCCTGTTGCTATCGCTCCTTTTGAAGTCGACGTCGTACCGGTCAGCTCCAAAGATGAAGCACAAGTACAAATTGCCAATACACTGTATCAACAGCTGCAGGCAGCTCGTGTAGATGTTTTGCTGGATGACAGAAATGAACGGGCAGGCGTTAAATTTAACGATGCTGATTTGATTGGCTATCCTGTTCGTGTTACTGTAGGCAAAAAGAGTGCTGCAGAACAGACTGTAGAAATCAAAGTCCGCCGTACCGGCGAAGAAGAAGTCGTAGCGATTGAAAACGCTGCCGCACGCGTACAGGAAATCTTGGCTGATTTACGCGCTAAAAATATGTAACAAATGTAATAGTAATACTAGTAAAAGACTGTCGCTTGCTGCGGCAGTCTTTTTTGTGCAGAAAAAATCAAATTTTAATCTAATTCTAATGTAGTTTTAATCTTCCTTTAATCTTCATATGGTATAGTAATCATAACTACTATGTACGGATATAAGGAGACTGATTATGAACACATGGGAACAATGGGAAGCAAAAACGCAAAGCCTTTTAGCCGCAAAGCAATGGGAAGCATGCATTCAGCACATCAATGCCATTTCTCCAAAAGACAGAAAAGATACAAGATACATCCGTTCGTTGGAACGCGCTTGTCAAAAACTACTTGCTGTACCGGCCTATCAAAACGATGCTGCTTTGCTGCGAAAGGCAGCGTACACGTATTATGATGCCTGTTTTGAAAATCACGCATTAGTATTGCATCATGATAAACAATATTGCAAGACACAGGCTGCACATTATTTTTCTCTGCTGCTGCAGCAAGAACGCCGTCCATTGGATACATATCGGTATGCGCAGCTGCTGTACTGCTCGTCCAATGATTTTTTTTCAAGAAAACCGCTTGCCACAAAACGTCATTTGAAGGAAAAAGCATATGATTTATATGAAGAAACGATACAAACTATAGAAAAAGAAAAAGCGGACGCGTATACTGCTTTATACAATCAAGCTTGCTATGCACTGGGACGCTGCGGCTTAGAACTCATCTCTTCGTATTCAGTCCTGCTGCATGAAATATCCCTTGTAGCAGACGTTCCGCTGCCGTTTTTTGGAAATAAAGAAATATATAAAACAAGACTGCAGCGGGTGCATGCTTGTTTGGATACACTGCGGGCTATCAAACAGTTGCCGCGGCAAATAAAAAACACGGCAGATATTAAACAAATAAGCCAGAACCAGGACAAGGCGGAACATATCTATTACCTGTTAGGCAAAGCATTTGATTATGCCTGGCAGTTTGGATTATGTGAAAATAAAATACTGGCTAGACAATGGGCTGAACGATATTACACGTATGCCTGTGAAATCCATTACTATAAAATGAAATATGCACAACGCATAAAACCGTCTTTTCATATGTATATCGCCCTTGCCAACGTATATATCCGGCAAAAAGATAAAAAAAGCTGTATCAAAATATGGAAACGCTATCAGTTAAGCCGCCATATTCCCTTAGGATACCAACGGATAACGGCAATCCGCTGGGCCATTGTAGAAAAGAAATATGAAAAAGCCCGCCAGATTATAACAGCATATCAAAATAAGAAAGACTGGCAGGAAGGGCTGTCCCCGCAGCGGACGGCAGCCTGTCGGCATATAGTAGATGCGCTGCAGGGAAAATTCAAAATGGAAGAGAATCCACCGTATTCAGGCAGTCAATTAAAAGTATTGCTGAAACTGACAAAACGCAGCCAGTTTGTGCCAAAACCATAGCGTCCGTTGCGTTATCACATACACCATAGTTTTTTTGAAAGTTTTTAAGTTGGCGTTTGAAGAAAATAAATCATAGCGCTGCAAACTATGCACATAAAACGATATAACAAAAAGACTGCAGCCAAATGAAACTCCTTCGTTCATTTGGCTGCAGTCCTTTATCGTATAAATGATTAGTATAGTTAATATTTACGCCATAAGCCAATCACTTTACCAAGAATATGGCAGTTTTTAGTGTAAATGGGATCATAATCTTCGTTTTCCGGCTGCAGACGGATAGCATGTTCTTCACGATAATAACGTTTTACCGTAGCTTCATCATCAAGCAGGGCGACAATGATTTCACCATTTTCTGCTGTATCCTGCTGGCGTACGATAATTAAATCGCCTTCTAAAATGCCGGCATTTTTCATGCTGTCGCCTTTTACGCTCAACATGAAGCAATCGTCGTTGCCAACAAAATCGGCAGCAAAAGGATAGACATCTTCTACGCACTCTTCAGCTAAAATCGGAGCCCCGGCACGAACTTGTCCGACTAAAGGCAGCGGCACAATTTTTTTTGAACGCCAAGACCCTTCATCCAATAATTCAATCGTGCGGTTCTTGGTAGGATCGCGGCGGATATATCCCAGCTTTTCCAGCCGATTGAGATAACCGTGCACGGTGGAAGTAGAACTCAAGCCTACTTCCTTGCAGATTTCCCGTACTGATGGGGGATAGCCGAATTTATGAACACATTCACGTATATATTCCAATATTTGCTTTTGGCGGGTAGTCAATGTTTTGTCAGTATGTATCATAGGTCCTCACTCCATATAATTATATGTTCATTATACCGTATATACTTAAAAATTTCAAACGTTTGTTCAAAATAATAAATTAAGAAAATATGTTCGCAAATACCTTGACAGGAACAAGCGTTCGACGGTATAATATAAGCATCAACAAACAGACGTTCCCAAAACGTACGTTTATATCATATGGGAGAGTGATACCTCATGAAAAGACAGCAAAAAAGAACACATACCATTGGAAAATATATTTTTGCTTTAGCGATACTGATATTGGCAGGCACCCAGCTTGGTTGGATGTATCATGAAGAAACAGCTTATGTTACAATACAAGTTCAAGAAGGAGATACGTTATGGCAGTTAGCATCAGCTGCGGCAGATACGGATACAGACGTCCGCCACACAGTACATGCCATGATAGAAACCAATCATTTATCTGGAAACGAAGATATTTATCCTGGCCAAGTACTGCAGGTACCAGTGAAAGAAGTATATTTGGAACAGGCTAAGCTAAAACTGCAAAACCATATTCATCCATAAACCCAAATAACAGCGTGCATAATGCATTTCGCTGTCAGGCACTCTGTTCTATCTTTTAGTTTTTGAAGTGAAAAGAAAATGAATCGTAATGCTGTAAACTACGCACGCAGAACAAGTATAGCAAACGGGGCTGTGACAAAATGAGTTAAAAATCACCATTTTGTTACAGCCCCTTACATATATTATTTAGTTTCTGTAATTTTAAACACTGGATTATCAATAAGACGGTCTGCTTCATCAATATAACGCCGCACGACTGCTTGAGAGCGGTGACGTGTTTGGCGCATAATTTCACGTTCTTCTACATGATGCTGCGCTGCCGTTGTCGCAAATCCATGACGCAGGCTATGTGCGCCGTATTCTCTGGGATCCATTCCCATCAATGCGACATAGTGCTTGACAATCAGTGCAATTGTTTTATCAGAGATTCTTGTTTTTCTAATCGTATGACTTCGCGTAAAACCTCGAAATACTGGGCCGGAAGTAATACCGCTGAGACGGAGCCATTCTTTAAGTGCATGAACAGCACAGATATTTTTATCTTGTACAATGGGAATTGCAATGAGCTGCCCTTGGTCATACTGGTCTGTTTTTGATTTGCGCAGTGTAAGCAGCATGCCCAGACGCGTAAACTGTATATCATCGACATCCAAGTTTGCAATTTCAGAGCGCCGCATCGCTCCATAAAAACCTACCAACAAAATTGCCTTATCCCGTGTCTGTTGAAGTGTATCGCCTTCCAGGTACGTGAGCATTTCCTTGATATCATCAAATAAGATAGGCAGTTTGCCGTGTTGGATAACACCTTTCATGCGTTTAATACCACGCAGTGCATTTTTTACAATAGGAAAGCGGCAGGGATTATCTTGAATACCGGCAGCATCAAAATTTTCGGTCAACGCACTAATGCGCCGCGCAACCGTATTGGCTTTGGCATTGTCTGCCAAATCATTAATATAATTAACAATCGTTTCAGGAATGGCAGGGAAGGCAGAAACCTGATGATAATCACACCAATCACAAAAATCATTCCAATCCGATTCATACGCTTTGATGGTATTATCTGCACGAGCAATGTAAATACTTTGCCGTGCTTTCGCTGTTAACTTTTCATTGTTTGCAATGGCTTCAGCTCGTCCGATAAAGAAATTATCACGACATTTTTTCATATAAAGGCACTCCTTTAATTACAAAACATTTGTACTATAACCTTATCATGGAAGGCCGTTTTCGTCAAATAGAAAAAATAGAGTGTGTAGAACATACATTTGCCAGCAAAATAATTTTATCGCAGAATATATGTTCTCAAAGGAAAATCCCTTATGAGGTGTATGAAATTCTTTACATGTAACTAAAAAACGGTGCCTATAATTAGACGAAATCAAATATAAGTATACTTAAATGATTAGATGCTGATTTGAATATTCCGTTAATACATATAGATGAATTATAACAAAAATTCAAAAATGATTGCCATCATTGATGATTAGAATTATAAAAATATTTATTTCTTTGCCAACTTTACTATGGGAAAACTATAAAAAGCAAAGGTCTTTGATAGTTATTAAAAAAAATGCGATGGTGAAGTAAAATGACCCAAAATTGTTGCAGTTAAGTGAAGTATCAAATATTCAAAAATCTCTCTAATTTCTTATTTTTTATTGTTTCCGATAATTTAAGGACAAAGGAAGTCGGAGGAAACATGCGGTTTTCGGCACATTTCTTCCGACATTTATCCGAACTCAATTACGTTCTCAGTATTTTTTTATAAAAATGCATCCATAGCGTTTACGGCATCTTTTTCGCGTTTATCGGTTATTGTATCGTAAACGTCGGCGGTGATATATATCGACGAATGTCCGAGACGTTTCGACACGTAATCTAACGGTAAACCGTGTTCTAATAACATAGAAGCATGCGTGTGTCTGAAAGAGTGGAAGCTGCCGTAACCTAATTCTTTTCTACACCAAGAACCAAAATAGTGTGCGCTGTTGCTCGTCATAATACGTCCGTTTTTTAAAGTACATACGAAGCCGGTTACTTTATACTGCGAACCATATTTTAATCTATTTTTAGCTTGCCAGAGTTCTTGTTTTTTGAATTTGTTATACAACTTTTCACCGAACGATATGATACGTACTGACGCTAACGTTTTTGTCGACACTATTGTTTATGGTATTGCAACGAAAATTAGACGATCATGAATTAGAAGATGTGCGTCAAGTAGTAAATTTACTTGTAGAAACATGTAATCTAGGGCACATAATATATAAAAAGATTGCTAATATTATTAATCAGTAATAAGTATATAGCTGTATACTGTATTCATTTTTCATGTTCAGTTTGATAATGAAGGGCATGGGGAAAAAGACAGGCAAAAATACCCGTATTATAATTGGGGGAGTATACCAAAAATTATCGCTGTTCTAACTAAAAGAGTTAGTCCAACCAAATAAACTTGATTTAAGGTGTATCTGTTCGATTGTAAAAAAAAAAAAAATCTGCTACAATGAAAGCCAAAGGAGGTGTGACCGATGGATGAAGTGATAAAGCAGGATGTAGATGAACAATTAGCTGGGGCCTTAGCTTATGATAAAGCGGCGAAAGGCATTTTGTCTAAGAAAAAGGTATTGGCTTATATTTTAAAACGGACAGTCCCGGAATTTGAATCGGTCAGCCTCGACGACATTTCTGATTTTTACATCGAGGGGACTCCGGAAATCAGTACCGTTCCCGTTTCTAAAGATAAAACTAATGCTGTCCGTCAAGCGTTGAAAAGACAAGATACGCATGCAATCAAAGGAGTGCAAAACGAAGATAACAGCATAACTGAAGGAAGCATCATCTTTGATGTCTTATTCCGGGCTAAAGCTCCAGTGACTAACGAAATGCTCACGCTGATTATCAATGTGGAAGCGCAGCGAAGCTTACATCCAAAAAAGAAAACAGGCGGAACGTATCCTTTATTGAAACGGGCCGTATACTATGCTAGTCGGCTAATTTCATCGCAAAAAGAAACAGAATTTGTTAACAGCAACTATGATAAAATCAAAAAAGTCTATACAATTTGGATTTGCATGGAGGCACCGGATGGTAAAAGTGCTATCAATCGGTACCAGTTGAAAGAACAACATTTGTTGCATTGCTATAAAGAACCACGTCAGAACTATGACCTCATGGGTATCGTCTTTGTCTATCTCGGAAATAGTAAAGTCAAGGATCAGATGATGAATTTGTTAGCTTTAATGTTTAAATCGAAGAAGAGACCCAGTGAAAAAGTAGTTGTTTTGCAGAACGATTTTGGCATCGATTTGACACAGGAAGAAGAGGGGGATTTGAAAATTATGTGTAACTTAGGAGAAGGATTATACGAAGAAGGAAAATTGAAAGGCAAATTGGAATCTGCTCTGGAAATGTTAAAAGATGGCGTATCATTAGAAAAAGTTGCACAGTATACGCAATTATCACTGGCCAGAATTAAAGAATTGGCCAAGCAGAACAAACTCATCTAGAATGTTTGAAGTAAACGTAAAAGGGAATTGTACATGAAGACTATAATGGGCCCATGAATTCAGACCAAGAGTGAAATTTTTAAGCGTGCATGATA
>SAMEA104315436__coassemble_1847_pt1 | contig 10742 bp, 12 predicted proteins | sample SAMEA104315436__metabat2_low_PE_041 | metagenome-assembled genome bin SAMEA104315436 (sample SAMEA104315436) | gut metagenome | biome: Monkey gut; feature: monkey-associated habitat; material: faeces | place: China | collected 2013 | reverse complement strand
AACGGTTTTTGTATTACTGGGCCGGTTTGTATGGCTCGCAGCTGAAAGAGAAAGAGCAGTATACGCAGCTAAAGCCAACCGTGTCGATTATCCTGCTGGATTTTGATTACTTGCCGGAAACGGCATGGCATAACCTGTACCATATCTGCAATGATGTATCCAAACAGCGACTGACAGACCATTTTGCCATGCATTTTATAGAAATCAAGAAATTTACGTACAGCGACATCAAAAAGCTGACAAAATTAGGAACGTGGGCCGCTTATTTTTCCAACTGTGATGAGAAAGAAATGGAGGTGCTAGCCATGAACAACACAGTCATGAAAGACGTAGAAAAAGCAGAACATGCCTTCACGAGTGATGAAGCCATGCGCTACAAATACATGCTGCGGGAAAAAGCCATCCGTGATTACTATTCCGGCTTGGATGAAGCAAAACAAGAAGGAATCCAGCAAGGACGTGAGCAAGGTCTGGCACAAGGTGTGCAGCAGGAAAAGATAGCCAATATTATAGGCATGCTGCGGGAAGGAATAGATATTTCCGTTATAGCTAAAATTACGTCTTGCTCGGCAGCAGAAATTCAACATATAGCCAATGAACAATCGCAGTCGTAATGCCATGGAGGTGCTAGCCATGAACAACACAGTCATGAAAGACGTAGAAAAAGCAGAACATGCCTTCACAAGCGACGAAGCCATGCGTTACCAATACATGCTGCGGGAAAAAGCTATCCGTGATTACTATTCCGGCTTGGATGAAGCCAAACAAGAAAGCATCGCAATAGGAGAAAAACGCGGCGAAGAACGCGGCCACAAATTGGGAATAGCCGAAGGCAAAGAATTAGGATTAGCCCAAGGGCAAGAACAAGGATTGGCGCAAGGACGTGAGCAGGGCGTGCAACAGGAAAAAATAGCTAATATTATAGGCATGCTGCGGGAAGGAATAGATATTTCCATCATAGCTAAGATTACGTCTTGCTCGATAGCAGAAATTCAACACATAGCTAATGAACACTCTCAGTTGCAATGACATGAACAATATTCTTGAAAAATACAGCTAACGCAGTGAGTACTGCAGAATAAACCATGATACAGAATATATGAAAAGCCATAAACAGATGCGTAACACCTAGGTTTATGGCTTTTTCGTTGTATGCAATTATAATTCACGCCACGTAATTGAAAGTAAATCATCGTTTCTGCATCTTGCTAAGGCAGATATGTTTATCTTCCAGCGTATCGATATCCAGCAATTCATCCGGACTGGGTCGATATAAATAGAGGCTGTTTTGATACTGCTGCAGGATTTGACGGCCGCCTGTATCTCCTCTTTGAGCTGTCAGTTCGTCTTTATGCCGGCTCGAAAAAACAGCCGGACTCATAGGATGTATACCATTGCTCATGGCTCCCAAGGTATAGGGAGACTGACAAAATCCCTGCAGAAACTGTGTGATGCTTTGTTGGCTTAAAAGAGGCTGATCGGCCGGAAAGAACGCCCAAGCAGCCGCATCAAGACTGTGCTGTACGCCTATACGCAGTGATGCGGCCATGCCTTCATCGGCCTGCTCGTTCATAACAACGGGTATCTGCCTGCTCCGGCACCATGAGGCTATTTCCCCATATGCCGTAACAACAAGCAACGGCCAATGATTCACTTGTCCCACAGCACAGAGGGTATCCAGCCCATATTGATACAACGGCTTATGCTGCAAATGCGTCAGCAATTTGTTGCTGCCAAACCGTTTGCCCCGGCCGGACGCCATATATATTAACGAAATAGCTGTCATTGTTGTTCCCGTTCCTGTTCTGAAAATGAAGAAATAAGGCCTTGAGCAGTACCGCTTTGCTGCAGAATATATTGTGCCTGCTCCTGCAGCTCTTTCGTATCGCATTGATTCAGTATGGGGATGACAGGTTGTGTATACCGTTTGCGAAGAATATCCAAACAGCCCCGTCGCCACACTTTGCTGAATACAGCAGGTGTTAATATGTCCTGCGGACGGACAGACAGTTCCTGCCAGCGAAAACATCCTTTGCCTATCGGTTTTCCTACTGAAGACATGCCAGCCAAGCACAAAATATACTGCGTCTGCGGTACGATAACCGGTTCATGCCGTCCCAAAGCCTTGAGAGATACTCGTTTAGAACCATCCGCTTCGATAAGGATGATATCTGCTAATGGAGATACCGCTTGAAACAGAGTATCGCCGATATAGGTAATCTTGCCGTCTTCACATGGAATGCCTGCTATGGCAATACCTTCCGAATCCAGTTGTCTAGCAATATCAACACGATTTTCTGTCAAGACACCCCATCGCATCGGACGTTTCATATGCGTCGTCGTGACGATGAGTACCCGTTTTCCCAACATTCGTTGTTCTTGTGCTAACGCATAAATCCACGTTGTCTTTCCTCCAGCACCCACGAAAGATATGACCTGCGGTGTATGTTGACATTGCATCGTGCATACCGAAGCAATACCCTGCCAAAGTGACGGCTGTGCCATCAGCGTGTTATGTTGGTATACGTACAGATGGGACATCAGCACTCCTCCATTGGCGGGCATCCCCTTTTTCGCGTCCTTCCCGCCGGGCCCGTACAGCAATCAGTTCGGCCGCAATGCTGACAGCAATTTCTTCCGGCGTCGCCGCTGATATAGGCAGCCCAATCGGCGCATGACATGTGTTAATTACCTCATCGGTAAAGCCATCATGACGCAGTTTATCTTTTACAAAAGCCAGTTTGGTACGACTGCCGATGACCCCCAAATAATAGGGATGGCAAGCCAGCATCTGCCGCTGTACTTCGTAGTCGCCGATATGGCCTCGCGTCATGATGCATACGTAATCATGACGGGTTACTTGAACTGCCGCAGACAAATCGTGAAAATCAGCAACTATCGTTTGTTCTGCCTGCGGGAACTGTATTGCATTGGTAAATTCTTCCCGATCATCAACGACAATACAGGAAAAACCGACTTGCGTCAGTACGGGTACCAGTGCTTTGGCTACATGACCGCCGCCAAAGACAAAAACACGGCCTTCATAGGCCAGCGGTTCTCGATACCAGCGGGCAGTTTTACTTTCTACTACGCCGCTTCCTTCATGCAGCCAATCGGGCCGTTTTTCCAGCACACATTCCAAGGAACGGCATGTTTCGCCAGCGCCGCATACTTGCATTTGGGAGCCGACAACCCCCATGGCCCACTGCTGCGGCACTGTCACGTCCAATACCAACCAAGATGGCGTATGTTGCCGGCGTGCTGCTGTGATTTGAGCCAAGCACGACAAGACATTTGGCTGGGACGGTGACAAAAACTGGCAGAACACATTCGTTTCACCGCCGCATACGGCACCAATATCGGCAGCATCATTGGGATGCAGTATATACGATACGATAGTCGAACAGCCTGTCTGCAGCACATGTTTTCCTTCTTCACAGGCTTTGTACTCCGCAATGCCGCCGCCAATCGTTCCTACAGTCGTCCCATCAGCCAAAACCAGTTGATGGCTGCCGGCACTGCGCGGTGTCGAGCCTTTACTGGCAATGACCGTAAGGAGAACTGCAGGCCGTCCTTCTTCTACTTCTCGTTTGAGACATTCAAATACATCTTCCATAGTATGTTACCTTATCCTTATTTGTATAATAGCAGCACGTCCTGCGGCCGTACACCCAACGGAGCTTCCAGCTGCAGCGGCCTGTCTGTTTTGGCAAACCGCCACCATACAGCCGGTGAAGCAGATCGCTGCTGTTCATAGCGGAATTTGACAATCCATTCAAAGGGCTGCTCTATTTCTTCTAGTACGTGAATCGGGTACGCATTGTCCGTCACGTGTTGATGAAACGCATGACCGCGCACGCCGACGGCACATATCGTGTCGACGACAGGATGACTCGTCATCAAAGAAATGCCCCAATCGGGGACAAATACCTCATACGTTCCCATTTTTTTGGCAGCCGCAATATTTTTACAGCCAGTCAGTACCGCGGCCGCTCGGGTTTGCGGCTGGGCAAACACGTCTGCCGTCTTTCCAATGACTTCCAGCTGGCCGTTATGAAGAACGGCAATCGAATCACACAACTGATACGCTTCATCACGGCTGTGGGTTACAATGATACTGTCTTTTTGAAATTGGCGCAGCAGCTCTTTCAGTTCTGTCATAACTCGTTCTTTTAAATAACTGTCCAATGCACTGAACGGTTCATCAAGAAGCAAAATATCTGGTTCATTGACCAGAATCCGCGCCAAAGCTACACGCTGCTGCTGGCCGCCTGAAAGCTGGGACGGTTTCTGTTTTTCCAGCCCGGTAAGCCGCATCCGTTCCATCATCTGACACAGTATTCCGTTTCGTTTCTTTTTATCTACAGATGGGCGAATCCCGCAAGCAATATTTTCTGCTACAGTCATGTTGGGAAACAAGGCATACTGTTGAAATAAATACCCAACACGCCGCTTCTGCACGGCCATGTTGATATGCTGGCTGCTGTCAAAAAATACCCGCCCATCTAATGAAACATGTCCTACATCAGGCCGTTCGATGCCTGTAATACATTGAAGCGTTTTGCTTTTGCCGCATCCGGACGCTCCCAACAGTCCTAATACACCGCCGTGCGTCTGAAAGGCAACCTGCAGCTGAAAGCTGCCCCACGTCTTTTGAATCGCTGCGTCCAAACTCATGACCAAGCCCTCCCTCTCCGGCTGCGTTTTTCTACCATGTTTACGGTAAGCAGGACGACAGCACTAATAGCCATATTGACGAGTACCCAGATAAAGGCGCTGTATTCGTCATTAGTCCGCCATAATTGATAGACTGTCGTAGAAATCGTCGCTGTGTTTTTGGGGATATAGCCAATGAGCATGCTCGTAGCGCCGTATTCGCCCAACGCTCTGGCAAACGCCAGTACCGTACCGGCAATCAAACCTTGTTTGCAGTACGGCAGGCGGATACGCCAAAAAATAAATGTGTCGGACAATCCCAAGGTACGGCCGCTCCAAGCCAGGGTTTCATCAAAACTTTCAAAGGCACCGCGGGCTGTGCGGTACATAAGCGGAAAGGCGACAACCGTCGAAGCGATAACGCCGCCATACCAAGTCATGACAAACTGAATCCCCCATTGCTGCAAAAACACGCCTACGGGATGCCGCAGGCCAAAAACGAGCAGAAGCAGCCAGCCGCAAACTGTCGGCGGCAGTACCAGCGGCAGTGTCAAAACAACATCCAGTATGCCTTTTAAAAGACGCGGCGCTTTGGATGCATAATATGCGATGGCAATACCGCTGAAAAATACGATTACACTGGAAATAGCCGCAATGCGCAGACTATTCCAAAGAGGATACCAATCCATGTTTCATCATCCTTGCTGTACCGGGCTGAACCCGACACTGGTAAAAATCTGCATCGCTTCGTCACCTTGCAAATACTGTAAAAATTCTTTAGCTGCTTCTGGATGCGTACTGATTTTCAAAACAGCTGCCGGATACACAACCTGTCCGCACATGGCCTTTGTCGCACTATCAATAGGCGTTAATTGGGCACTGTACGCATCTGTCGCATAGATAATGCCGCAGTCCGCACTGCCTTCGCAGACCTGCGTCGTGACTTCCTTTACGTTGGAACCATATGTAATATGGCCGGCGCTGGCAACAGCATTTTCATCTAAGTTGTAAAATCTCAAGATTTTCTGCGTATACTGCCCAACAGGAACATCACTGTTGCCCATAACCAGCCGCACGGTGCCGTTTTTCAACTTGGCTGCCATATCGTTGAAATTGGCAATGCCCTTGGGATTTTCTTTCGGCGTGACGAGAACGACTTTGTTTTCCAACAAATCGACACGCGTATTCGTATCGATGAAATCGAGCTTTTCTGGATTGGCTCTTTCATCTTGGGACGCATCGAGCTGATTCATCTGCTTTTGCGCTGCTGAAATGAACAAATCGCATGCCGCGCCATTTTGAATTTGTTTTTTTAACGTTCCCGACGAATCATAATTAAACGTAATTTCTACATTCGGGTGATCTTTCTGATATTTCTCAGCAATCTGATTCATCGTTTCTGTCATGCTGGCTGCTGCAAAGACAGTTAAATGCACCTTGTCTTTACTAGCAGCCTTCTGTTCGCGCGTATCTAAGCCGCAGCCGCCCAGTACTGCGACGGCCAGTACCGCAGTTAACGCCAATCCTGCTACGTTTTTCCAATTCATGTGTATACATCCTTTTTTTGTAATTGCAGGAGGATTTCTCCTCGTATAGTCTCTTTGCGAAACATTTATTTTACTGCGCAGTCGCCTGCATCGCCGCGCAGCAAATCCATGCCGTGCGGGATTGTATCCAAAAAGACAGCCATACATTCCCGGCAGGCTTTGGGACTGCCGGGCAGGTTGATAATTAATGTTTTTCCGCGAATCACGCTCACAGCCCGTGACAGCATAGCCCGTTTGGTAATAGTCAGTGACGCACTGCGCATCGCTTCGGCAATTCCAGGTACCAGCCGCGTCGCCACAGCCAGTGTCGCTTCCGGCGTCACATCCCGCGGTCCTAGCCCCGTGCCGCCTGTCGTCAAAATAAGGTCCAGCTGCCGTTGGTCTGTTAGCCGTATAAGCTGCTGTTTTAATTCTTCTTCACCGTCAGGCAAAAGCAGTGTTTCTACGACATCATAGCCGCATTCCTGCAGCGTCTGTGCAATCATGGGGCCGCTTTCGTCGATGCGCTCGCCTCGGCTGCCCTTGTCAGACAGTGTAATAACTGCCGCCTGATACGGACGTTTTCCCTGCCGCGGCATGATTTCCATGGTATCGCCAGGGCGAATTATACCGCCGTGAAGAACACGAGCAAAGACTCCTTCCCGTGGCATAATGCAATCACCAACAACCTGATAAATAGCACAATGCTGGTGGCATTCTTTACCAATCTGCGTCATTTCCAACAGTACGTCACGGCACTGCAGCAACGTTCCGATGGGCAACGAAGAAAAATCAATGCCGCTGACGACGAGATTTTCTCCAAAAGCACCGTACGCGACCTGTGCGCCGCGGCGGCGGAATGCTTCTATTTTTTCCAGTGAAAGAAGACTAATCTGCCGATGCCAATGTCCGGCATGCGCATCTCCTTCTATGCCCCAGTCCGCTGCAAACTGTCCCATGGCAACAGGCCGTTTCTGCGTACCTTTCTGCGTACTGATACATACAGCTTCTATGGTTCCCACGATTTATCCTCCAATCTGATTCATCGTTTTGTTTTCTGTAATCTGACCGGCCGTATCAAAGCAATGCCCTGCCGGCTTTTGGGCTGCAGCCCGACAAATTGCCTGCCGCAGTGCTGCCAACATATCGGTACGGCCAGACCGCACGATAGCTTTCAAATCCACGCCGTCATCATAGCAAAGACAGGGCTTCAAAAAGCCGGTGCTTGTCAGACGCATGCGGTTGCACTGACGGCAAAACTTGTGCGTGTTGGCAGCAATGATTCCCAAACACCCTTGCAGTTTTTGGCTTGCATAATACACAGCCGGTCCGTTACCCTGTCTCTGTACAACATGTAAATCAGGATACGCCGACTGCAGCACGGCCAGTGCGTCATCTGCTGACCAGCCTCGTTGTCTTGCGCCATACCCGATAGGCATCATTTCAATAAACCGTACATCGACAGGCATCGTTTCTGCCAGTTTGGCTAACGGTAAGAGCTGAGATCTCGTTTGCTGCAGCAGTACTGCATTGACCTTGGTGCGAATACCAGCCTGCACAGTCTTCACAAGTGCCCTTTGTACACAAGATAAGCCATCTACGCCAGAAATCTGCCGAAATTGACAGGCCTGCAAACTGTCCAAACTGATATTGACGGCGTCTACCGACATCTGTTTCAGTGCAGCTATATGGGGCTGCAGCAGCAGTCCATTTGTAGTCAGCGTCATGTTTTGCACGCCCGGCAGCTGCCGCAGCGACTGCATAAAAGTGACTGCCCCTTTTCGCACCAGCGGCTCACCGCCCGTAATTTTAAAGCGATGGATGCCGACTTGCAGCGCAGCCCGGCAAATCAACAACATTTCTTCGTACCGCAAGATTTCATCATGCCCAACGCTGGGCACATCGCCAGGCATGCAGTACTGACAGCGCATGTTGCAGCGGTCTGTCAGCGAAATCCGCAAATAATTAATCTCTCTGCCATACGTATCTATCATGGCGTACCCGTACTCGGTTCATACTGAAAAGAGCCGCTTTTACCGCCTGTCTTTTCTACAAGATGAATGTCCCGGATACACATCCGTTTATCCACGGCTTTGCACATATCATATACCGTAAGCAGTGCTACTGAAACACCTGTCAGCGCTTCCATTTCTACTCCCGTTTTTCCATCACAGCGGACGGTACATTGGGCTTCTATTTCCTGCGTTTCATCGTGAAAGAAAAATTTCACGCCGCATTTCGTCAAGTTCAAAATATGGCACAACGGAATCAGCTCACTCGTCCGCTTGGCACCCATAATACCGCCAATTTGAGCGACGCCCAGCACATCGCCTTTTTTCATCATTCCCTGCTGCACCGCTTCATAACAAGCCTGATTCATCTGAATCCGCCCGCTTGCCACGGCAGTACGGGACGTGACAGCCTTGCCGCTGACATCGACCATAATGGCATTGCCGTTAGTATCCATATGGGTAAATACACTCATTGTCTCACCTACTTACCAAAGCCGCAGTTCGGAAAAGTACATACTGGGCAGTTTAGGCACAGTCCCCCTTCGCCAAGGCGGGATAAATCCTGCGGCGTAATCAAAACGTTGGCTGCCAGCGACGGCAGCACAAGGTCAAAAATCGTCCGTTTAGCATACATGACGCATCCCGGCAGTCCAATAATCGGGCGGCCGTCTTTCGCATATGCCAATAAAAACATCGCTCCCGGCAGTACCGGCGCCCCATACGAAACGATCTGCGCACCTGTCTGTTTAATAGCCAGCGGTGTCTGGTCATCCGGGTCCACGCTCATACCGCCCGTACAGACTACCATATCCATTCCTTGTGCCAACATATCTTCAATCGCCGCCGTAATCTGTTTCGGGTCGTCAGCCAAGGTGACATGCATGGTCATCTGTATGCCGAATGCAGCCAGCTTTTCTTCAATAACCGGCGTAAACGTATCTTGAATCCGTCCATGAAAGACTTCATTGCCTGTCGTCACTACGCCGACACGTTTCATAACAAATGGCCGTACATGAAACAATGGCCGGGGTCCTGCCGCTTTCTTGGCTTGTTCCATTTTTTCCTTTTTGATGACCAACGGAATAATCCGCGTCCCAACCAGCGTATCACCGGTATGTACCATAAAACCGCCATGCCGGGAAGCAATCATCATTTCCCCCAACGCATTGACAGCCTGCAAATGCTCCCTATCTACGGTCAGCACGCCGTCACAGTCTGCAATCAGCTCGATTTTTCCTTCTTTCACTTCACTGCCATGCATATGGCTGCCCATACAAATGTCCCGCAGGATACAAGCTGCCTCATTTTCATGCAGCATCGTTTCGTCATTTTCCCAAATATAGATATGCTCTTTGCCTACTGAAAGAAGCACGGGTATATCTTCCGGCTGAATAATATGACCTTTGCGAAATACCGGTCCTTTCGTCACGCCTTTGATAATCTGCGTAATATCATGACAGAGCACTTGGCCGACAGCTTCTTCTGTTTTCATTTCTTTCATTTCTGCGCATCCCTTTCACTTGCCGTATCATCAGCAGTCATGTTTTTCATCTTTTCCAGTTCTTCTTCATTAAAAAAAGCATCGAACCGTTCCTTTGCCACCTTGTCTATCGCTTCCTGCATGACTTCATACCGCGATAAAATCCGTTCTGCCTGCGGGGTCAGCGTCGAAGATCCGCCCATTTTGCCGCCGGCATGACGCCGCGTCAGCGGAAATCCCCAAATTTGTTCTGCCCCTTTGATAATAGTCCAAGCTTTGGAATAGGACATATGCATCTGCTTGGCTGCCCCTGCCAAAGATCCATAGATCCGTACACCTTGCAGTACCATGGCAACACCGGGGCCAAATGCCCGGCCTTCCGCTACAATCCGCAGTGTCGTTTTATATTGCAGTTTGGATGACATCATTACACGCAACACCATTCTCCCGATTTAATTAAACATATGGAATCGTTATTTGCACGCGCGAATATCGCTGTGCCATAAAAAAGGCTCCCAGCATGAGAGCCTTTTACTACATCGTATTATACATGAAAACTATAAAAAAAACTACCAATTGCACCCATGTTTTCCTGCTTTGCTGCAAACAGTCACCTATTTCTGCTGACGAGTTTCCCCGCGGCTATATTGCCAGTGAATGGCTTCATCACTTGTAAAGGCATGTGCTGCTTTCGCTGCGTCTTTCATGACTGTGTTTGTTCATGGCTGGCACCTCCATGGCATTACGACTGAGATTGTTCATTAGCTATGTGTTGAATTTCTGCTACCGAGCAGGATGTAATCTTAGCTATGATGGAAATATCTATTCCTTCCCGCAGCATGCCTCTGATATTGGCTATTTTTTCCTGCTGCGCACCTTGTGCCAGACCTTGTTCACGTCCCTGCGCTAGACCCTGTTCGCGTCCTTGCGCCAATCCCTGTTCTCGCCCTTGGGCTAATCCCAATTCTTTGCCTTCGGCTATTCCCAATTCTTTGCCTTCGGCTATTCCCAATTTGTGGCCGCGTTCTTCGCCGCGTTTTTCTCCTATTGCAATGCCTTCTTGTTTGG
>SAMEA104315436__coassemble_1434_pt1 | contig 14399 bp, 14 predicted proteins | sample SAMEA104315436__metabat2_low_PE_041 | metagenome-assembled genome bin SAMEA104315436 (sample SAMEA104315436) | gut metagenome | biome: Monkey gut; feature: monkey-associated habitat; material: faeces | place: China | collected 2013 | reverse complement strand
AGTTCTTCGTGGTGGTTGAGTTGAAATGCGGTTTGGATATGTCTTATTTTATATAGAATAAGGGGCCTTGTGAATAACGGATGTCCACAAGACCCCAATAGGTATTATAGAGCCCTTATATATAATAATTTTTATGTCATCTGATTAAAGTTGATATTCTTTGGCTATTGTTTCTACTTTTTCAATGGGACACTGTAAAATTTGTGCAATATATCCAGGCTCTAAATGATGGCGCAGCATGCCAATAATCGCCTGCCGTTCTCCCTGCTCACGTCCTTGTGCTAACCCCTGTTGAACTCCTTCTTGTCGGGCTTCATCTAAGCCTGAATAATAATCACGGATGGCTTTTTCACGCAGCATGTATTTGTAGCGCATGGTTTCATCACTCGTAAAAGCATTTTCCGCTTTGGCTACGTCTTTCATCACGTTGCTGTTCATCGTCAGCACCTCCATTTCTTTCTCATTACAGTTGGAAAAATATGCTGCCCAGGTTCCTAATTTTGTCAGTTTTTTGATGTCGCTGTACGTAAATTTTTTGATTTCTATAAAATGCATGGCAAAATGGTCTGTTAGTCGCTGTTTTGACGCATCATTGCAAATATGGTAAATGTTATGCCAAGCTGTTTCCGGCAAATAGACAAAATCCAGCAGGATAATCGATACAGTGGGCTTCAGCTGCGTATACTGTTCTTTTTCTTTTAGCTGTGAGCCATACAAGCCAGCCCAATAATACAAAAATCGTTCGGACAAATAGGAATGCTTCAACACTTGCACTTCGATATCGATTTGCACTCCTGTATTTGTCTGGGCTAAGATATCGAGCTTGCTCAACTTTTCATGTTCAAAATCAGGATCTTGGTCTTTGTTTAAAAAGACGACATCTGTGATTTGCGTTTCTTCATTTTCATACAGCACGGCATTGAGAAACTGAATCGTCAAATGTTTGCGTTGTTCACTGCCTAGCAGATACTTGAAATAAAAGTCATTCATACGGTTAATCTTGAGGGTATTCATCGCCGCATTTCTCCTTGTATTGTATCATATTTAGTACCTTTGCACTATATGGGCACAGTATAGCATACGAAGATTAAAATAAGATTAAAAAATCGCTGAGAAAAATTAGAATTAGATTAAATTTTAGTGATGAGCAGAGTGGGATGGTAATACAACGATTTTTACTATCATATACTAAATATTTTTTTATGTGTTTAATTTGAAGAAAATACTTAGTAATGCAGCAAACGATGTACGTAAAACGGCATCATAAAAAGGACTGCGACAAAATGAACTAAAAATTCTCATTTTGCGGCAGTCCCTTTGTATGCAGTTTGTCATACTGACGTTAGATTTTTGTCTAAAAAGAACGTTTTCCCAGGGTGGGATGGATGCATTTTTTTAATGTTAAGTGGTCTACCAAGTAGCCAGCTTCTTCTAAATCGACGTCTTCTTTGGTGCCGTCGTGTTCAAACACGCAGAGTGGATGGTCCGTGCCGACTTCGCCGCCGGGGAGATAGATGTATTCACCTGTTGCAGTATCGCCGAAGATAATGCCGGCGAGCAGGTGCTTTTTTGCTATTTGGCTCATAGTGATTCCTCTGTATCGTTAAATGTAATTTCCAGCAGCTTGCAGTCTCGGTAGTCTGCCGAAACGAGCTGCAGCAGCGTGCCGTTGTAGTGTCTTGGAAACATCGTATTGGGCTGCATGCCGTGCAGATGACCAAAGACACAAAGGGGCACGCGGTATTTTTCCAAAAGTTCCGTAAAGCCGCTTGGTTTGGTCAAATCGCAGACAGGCGGGTAGTGAAGCAGAAGAATCGTATGCTGGCAGCCTAGTTTTTCTGCTTCCTGCAGTGTGCGTTCGACGCGCAGGAGTTCGCGGCGGTACGGTTTGGCATCCCGTTCTTCTTTGTAATGAATATCACCGGGGCAGACCCAGCCGTGAGTACCGCAGATGGCGATGCGCCCGTCATCAATAGTAGTTGTCGAGCCGTAGAGGTAGTGCATGTTGTTTTCGGCATCCATACGGTTAAGCTTGCCGGCACTTTCCCACCAATAGTCGTGGTTGCCGCGGATGATGAGTTTTTGTCCGGGCAGGGCTCGGATTTCGTCGAGGTCTTCTTGGGCGTCTTTGAGGTGCATGGCCCACGATGTATCACCGGCAATGAGGACGACATCTTCGTCCGTTACCCGGTTTTTCCAGTCTTCCTGAATCCGCTGCCAATGGTTTTTCCAGCGGGGACCGAAAATTTCCATCGGCTTCTTGGGAGGATGACCGGATAAATGTAAATCTCCGATTGCAAATAAACGCATAAAACAATCCTTTCCTATATAATGTAATACATGGGATGCTGCATGCAGCACCTTTTTGGGTAATTTTTTATGATTTTCTCTTATGGCGGCAGTTTTTCTTTTAGGTATCCATGGACTGTGCTGCCGGTTGTGTAAGGTTAGCATGCAGTTTTTGGATAAAGAATTCTCGGTGTTTGGGATTGGATGTTTGAGAAATTAGGTAGCCGACAAAAAGCGGATTAGTCAAAAAACGGGGAATGATTTTGACATAGAGATTATCGTTTTCGGGAAAATCATAGAAGAAGATATTGTAGCTGTCATTGTGCTTAATAAAGCCGTTCATGAAATACGCTGCCGTTTTTTGCATGTACTGTACAAAAGCAGGCAGCTTTTTGATGTCGCTCAAAATAAGATTGACTTCATAAAAGCCGATAATCGGCCGTTGGGATAAGTTGATTTCTATGCCTTCTTCTTGTAAAATAGGCGTACCAATAAAATGGTATAATTGAATATCTTCATGGTAGTCGTAGTTTTTGAAGCCGACAATCTGGGAATGGGGGTGGTGAATCGTACCGCCGGACATGTAGCCGTGATTGCGGTAAAACACGACGGATTTGAATGTATGCATATCCTTGACTTGCTGCCATTTTTCCAGGCCGAAACGGACGAGCTGCACGGCGTATGAAGGCTCATATGATGAAAAATCACCGTCACAGTCATCGGTTTCAATGATGAGGGTCTGCCAGGAATCGCGCAGGACCGGGTAGGCGTTTTCCAGCCAAATCATATGGCCTCGTGTTTCCATAATGTTTTTGAGATGGGCTACATCGCAGAAAGGACAATAGGTTTCATCACGGTGTACCGTATCGGGCTTGGTTTTGCCAATATCCAGGTTGTATTCAAGAATGTGCTCTAATGGCTTTTGTTCCATATTAGACGCTCCTTTGTTATGCCTGTATCTATTGTAGCATACAGGGGGTATTTTTTGTAGACAAGGGAGCAAAAAGGCATTAGAATGAATGAGCGTGTATCGGCAGATCGTATGGAAAAACGGTTTGCTGCTAAGGCATTAAAAAGGGTATTGGCAAGCACAATTCTGTTTAGTATAGCATGCATCATATAGTTGAAGGAAAAAAAAAGGAGGCGGTTATGGTGTATACCGTAACAAAACGTTTGGAAGTATCTGCAGCGCATCATTTGCAGCTGGATTATGAAAGCAAGTGCCAGCATCTGCATGGACATAATTGGATTATTCATGTGACCTGCCAGGCGGAAACGCTGAATGCCAACGGCATGGTGATTGATTTTAAACAAATAAAGGAAATCGTTCAGACGAAAATGGATCATCAGAACTTGAATGAAGTATTTTCGTTTAATCCGACGGCAGAAAATATTGCCAAATGGATTTGCGACCATGTACCGTACTGCGTCAAGGTGCAGGTGCAGGAAAGTGAAGGGAATGTAGCCGTATATGAACGATAAACTGATAGTGAATGAAATTTTTGACAGTATTGACGGTGAGGGGAAAACGGCAGGCCAGCTGGCGACGTTTATCCGGCTTTGCGGCTGCAACCTGCGCTGTTCTTATTGTGATACGACATATGCTTTTACGGAAGGCAGTGAAATGACCGTTGCAGACATCGTGCGCCGTGTGTCGTATCCCCATGTGACGCTAACCGGCGGGGAACCGCTGTGCCAGGATATAGGCGGGCTGCTTCAGGCACTGCAAGACCGCAGTGTCAATATTGAAACAAACGGAAGCATGGATATTACGCCGTATTTTGCGTATCCTCATGTCTGGTTTACTGTGGATTATAAAAGCCTGTCGTCACAGATGGCAGGCCATATGCTGGCGAAAAACTTTTCTGCCCTGCGGCCCCAGGATGTGCTGAAATTTGTTGTCGGAAGTGAAGATGATTTGCAGCAGGCATGGGAGGTCTGCCGTGCATACCGTCCGGCTTGTCCTATCTATGTTGGTCCGGTATACGGACAAATTGAAACGGCGCAGATTGTCGAGTTTATGAAAACCCATCAGCTTACGTCATGGAAACTGCAGCTGCAGCTGCATAAATATATTTGGGACCCGAATCAGCGCGGTGTATAAGAAAGAGGCAGCACAGTGAGTGAAATGAAACAAGAAAAAAACAGCCAATGGGCGCCGGTGCTGCTGGCATGGTACCGAAACCATCGGCGGGATTTGCCTTGGCGCAGTGATTTTCCCCGCGACCCGTATCATGTATGGGTATCGGAAATTATGCTGCAGCAGACGAAAGTCGAAGCAGTCAAACCGTATTATGACAACTGGATGGAACAATTCCCGACGATGCAGACGCTGGCTGCAGCCAGCCAGGATGATGTACTGCGGCAGTGGCAGGGATTAGGATATTATTCGCGGGCGCGCAATTTACACGAAGCGGTGCAGGAAGTCGTTTCATCTTATGGCGGTAAAGTACCGGATACGAAAAAAGAACTGTTGTCGCTGAAAGGTGTCGGCACGTATACAGCCGGGGCCATTCTCAGCATTGCGTATGGAGAGCCGGAAGTTGCTGTAGACGGCAATGTGCTGCGTGTATTCGCACGGCTGTATAATATTGCCGGCAATATTTTGTCTGCACCGGTAAAAAAAGAAATTACGGCGTTGGCGCAGGCCCAGATTCCGGTACAAGAGGCAGGGGCGTTTAATGAGGCATTAATGGATTTTGGTGCCATGATTTGCATTCCCAAAAGCCCGCGCTGCGGCGAATGCCCGCTGGTGTCTTATTGCAGTGCTAAAAAGGCCGGCACGGAAAAAGAACTGCCCTTGCGTATTACTAAGAAAAATATACCGACGGAACACATCGCAGTTTGCATTCTTTCACAGCGGCAGTGCTGGCTGATCCACCGCCGTCCTGCCCGTGGCTTGTTGGCATCGATGTGGGAATTTCCCAATGTTGTCGGCAGCGGCGCAGCCGGACAAACGGCCCTGCAGCAGCTGTTGGCGTCTGTAGGACTGCATGTTGACATAGACCCTGTTCCAAGAGGTACGATAAAACATGTCTTCTCTCATAAAATATGGCAGATGACTCTTTATGAAGGCCGTTTGACAGGCGGCACATTACAGACAAAGGAGGATTGGCAGTGGCTGCCTAAAAAAGCGTATACGTCTGTGCCTTGGGCTGGACCGCACGGCAAAATCACTGCCATGGCAGAATGAAAGGTCTTTTCTTTATCAACTTTATGATTGTCATGTCCTGTGCGGTTGTTTTTTCATTGGTTCTGTGGAACTACATCATGCAGACGAGCCGTAAATGGGCTGTTGTAGTCGGCGGACTGGCAGTGACATTGGTTGCCGTCGGCGAACTGGCATATTACGGCATATTATTTCCGCAGTGGATTGGCAGTCCGTGGAAAGGCGTGTTGTTTTATGGTGCGCTGGCTTCACTCAGCTGGCTCTTTATCTTTTGGCTGGCTTTTCCTGTGTTGCTGCTGGGGGCATTGGGCGTGTTTTTTTGGCGGAAAACGCATAGGCACTGCGAGCAGGCAGCTCGTGAAACACAGTCTGCAGCAGTACGTCTGCATCAGCAGGTATCACGCCGTACGTTTCTCAAAGGAGCAGCTGCTGCCATTCCTGTAGCTGCCGCAGCAACGAGTACCTTAGGCAACGTTGCCGGAGAAAGTTATCTGGATGTATCCCTGCACCGTCTTTCTTACAGCACGCTGCCTGATTATTTGGAAGGCTACCGAATAGGTCAGATTTCCGATGTGCATATGGGGCTGTTTTTTAGTCCGGAACGTCTGCAGGAAGCATTAGATGCGTTGGTGTCCCAACGTGTGCAGCGTTTGGAAATTACAGGAGATTTGATTGATGAATTGTCGTTGCTGCCGGCATGCCAGCGTGTCATCGAAGACAATGCGTCCCGTTTTCCTGACGGCATTGATTTTTGTTACGGCAATCATGAATATTACCGCAGTTTGCCGGCTATCCGCGACATGCTGGAGCAGACGCCGGTTCGTATTCTTTGCAACAGTCATATAGAAGCCAGTCCCGGCAGGGGCGAAGGATTGGCTCATTGCAGCGGACAAGATGACAAGCCTTTTTATATTGCCGGCGTTGACTACAGTTTTGCCAAGGGAGATAAAGCCTTTACGGCCGAACGGGAAGCGTTTGTACAAGATGCCGTAAAAGAAATTCCGGATAACGCTTTTGTCGTCATGCTGGCGCATCATTCAGCGTTTATTGATGAAGCCTTTGCTCATCATATTCCGCTTACGCTTTGCGGCCATACGCACGGCGCACAGTTTGCTCCTATCGGCCCTATTGTGAAAGCTGTCGGTTTCAAATATTTGCGGGGCTTGTTTCGGCAGGGGAAGTCCGTCGGCTATGTCAACCGCGGGACCGGTCATTGGCTGCCGCTGCGGGTATTTTGCTCGCGTGAAGTCAGCGTCTTTGAATTACATAGAAACTAACAAAGGAGTGAGTAGTATATGATGATACAGAAAGCGATACTGCATATTTTGGACTTTAACACCAACATGTGCATTTTGTCGCAGAAAGAATTGGATTTTTCCAGCGATATTGTCTATGAATATGTCGATAAGCGTATTTCCCGCATACTGACCGATGCCAGCCAGCAGACCGGCGCGTTTTACGCAACGAGTCAGTATCAAGTGCTGCTGCAGCAGTTTCTCAGCGAAGATATTTCCTTTGCCGACTTTGCGGCGCAGACAGCCCGTTCGCTTTTTGATATATTGGCGCACTGCGACGTACCGGAGTCGCTGGATTTGCTGATCGTCGATTTTCAGGATGATGAAGATAAGCGGCACATAGGCATACTGCTGCTGAACAACAAAACAGCATATACCCATCAGATTATGGATGAAGACGGCGCAGTGTACAACAAACTGATTAAGCATCACGCCATTTTGCCGAGTACGTCCCAAAAAGCGGAAGCATACGCGTTGATACAATGCCAGGACTATACGGTTCGCTTTGTCGATATAAAGCGGCAGATGAACGGTGAAGACGTATATATCCTGCCGGATAAGCTGCTGCAGTGCACAGCGGTCATTTCTGCTAAAGAAGCCGTCAAACTTGTCAGCAAAATAGCGGCAAAAGTAGCTGAAGACCACGGCAGCAGCACCGTGGAAGCCTTATCCAAAGCCAAAAACTATTTGGCTGAAAACGCAGAAACAGCCGATGATTTTTCACCGCAGCAACTGGGGGCTGATGTGTTTGCCCATTCCCAGACGATGCAGCAGGAATTTCAGGAACAGCTGCAGGAAGCAAAACTGCCTGACCATGTGGCTATTCAAAAAGAATTTGCCCAGCGGACCGGACGCAGCCACAAAATCAAGACAGATACAGGCATAGAAATCACCTTCCCGTCAGAGTACGTAGAAAACACGGATTATATTCAGTTTATCAATAATCCGGACGGCACGATTTCCATTGAATTAAAAAATATTGGCAAAATAACTAATAAATAACATATCGTATCAGCACGATGCAGAACAGTCATGGCGAGATATTGCATGGCTGTTTTTTCGTAGTATAATAAGGATACTTGATAAACAGCAGTAATTTAGAGAAAGGATGATAGGTCATGAAAGTATTTCAGATCGGGCTGGCTATAGCCATGATGGCAGGAACAGCGGCTGCACAGGCAGATAGTGTAAACAATCAGCACAAGGAACCTGTCGTTTCACAGTATGAATTTAGTTCCGTATCCTGCGGCAGCAATCAGGACGGCAATACATACAGCCGTGTCATCACTATGCACAACGGCGTCAAAGATTCAGACATTACGACGGTCAACGGCGTTGTCAGCAATGTGCTTTGGGATAAAAATTCACAAGGAAAGACTGCTCCCGGCTATATTCAAGGCGTCGGATTGAAAGACGGCAACGTTACGGCCAATGCAGTGAATGCGAAAAACGTACAAGCTTCGTCCGGAACGATTGGCAATTTGTACGGCAATCATCTGACAGTGCCGGCAGCCGTGCTGGGAGACGTTGCGTTTAGCGGTAATGGCAGCATATCCGGCGTACAGACCAATGGAAACGACCCGGCATCGGCTGTCAGTGTACAGTATTTGCAGGAATACTTGGCTGCAAAACCTAACGATGTGAGTATGCAGCATTCATTTGCCAAGGCGTTAGCCGATTTGCAAACCAAGGTAGCACAGCTGGAAAACGAAAATAAACAGCTAAAAGCGGAAATAGAATCATTAAAAAAATAAAAAGAAATCTTAAAAATATTTTTTCAGACCAATAACGAATAGAAAAAATAAAACTCATGCAAAAATAGCATAAATAACATATCGAAATTCGCAGATAAATTACGGAAAAGCAATGGAAATTAGGCGATTTTTGTTTTACACTATACATAAGTTTGTGACAAAAGACTACAAAATGTTATTTCGATGCATTACCGTAAAAAAAGGAGAATAATATGCCTGATTTCCAATCCCGTTTTGAAGAACTCTCTCGCCGAGTTCCTATTGATGAACACAACTGTGCTGTAAAATTTGATGTGACTAAGTGCAAAAATTGTACATTGTGTCGTCGTGCCTGCGCCAACACGCAGACTGTCATGGATTATTATCATCTATCCAGTACAGGTGACATGCCCATCTGCGTTCATTGTGGGCAGTGCGCGTCAGCATGTCCTTTTGGTGCCATCACAGAAGTAAATGATGTAGATAAAGTAAAAGCAGCCATTCAAGATCCGAATAAAATTGTCGTCTTTCAGACAGCACCGGCTGTCCGCGTCGGTTTAGGCGAATCCTTTGGCATGGATCCCGGTACATTTGTAGAAGGAAAGATGGTAGCGGCTCTGCGTTCGTTAGGCGGAGACTACGTATTTGATACGGATTTTGGTGCGGATTTGACGATTATGGAAGAAGCAACAGAACTGCTGCACCGCCTGCAGTCAGAAGAAATTCCTATTCCGCAGTTTACCAGCTGCTGTCCGGCATGGGTAGAATTTGCAGAAACATTTTATCCAGAGCTGATTCCGCATCTGTCTTCTACCAAAAGTCCTATCAGCATTTTAAGCCCGGTCATCAAGACTTGGTTTGCCAAGAAAAATAATATCGATCCGAAAAAAATTGTCAACGTGTGTGTCACCCCCTGCACAGCTAAAAAAGCAGAAATCCGCCGTCCGGAATTTAACAGCTCTTCCATTTATTGGGATATGCCGGAACTCCGCGATACGGATATTTGCATTACGACTCGTGAATTAGCTGCATGGATTCAAGAAGAAGGCATTGATTTTTCTGCCTTGGAAGACAGTGAATTTGACCGTGCTTTTGGTGAATCTTCCGGCGGCGGCAAGATTTTTGGCAATTCCGGCGGTGTTATGGAAGCGGCTATCCGTACGGCATATCATATGTTTACAGGCCGTCCGGCACCCAAAGACTTCATTCCGTTTGAACCGGTCCGCGGCTTGGAAGGCGTCAAAAAAGCAACCGTTGTGTTTGGCCACTTTGTCATTCACGTAGCGGCTATCAGCGGCTTGGGAAATGCCCGTAAATTTATTGATGAACTTGTCAAAAACGAAGACTTTGAAAACTACTCGTTTATTGAAGTCATGGCTTGCCCTGGCGGCTGCATCGGCGGCGGCGGACAGCCGAAAGTCAAACTGCCGCAGGTCAAAAAAGTACAGGAAGCCCGTATTGCTTCGCTGTACAAATCAGACGAAGATACAGAAGTAAAATCCAGCTGGCAGAATAAAAAAATTGATGAATTGTACAAAGAATTTTTGGACGAACCGTTATCAGAAACGGCCGAATGGATACTCCATACGTATTTCTCCGACAAATCCGATTTGTTGGGCAAGATGAAGAACCTGACGCCGGAAACGAACCCGTCTTCAAACCGCTTCAAGTCTGTACAGGATTTGAACGTATAAGCATACGCAAATGGAAAAGGGACATGTCGCATAACGCGATGTGTCCCTTTTTTGCAGTTCGTGGTTCGTCTGGTGTTTGTCGGAAATGCCTTACAGCAACAAAAAAATAGAACGTATGAAACGTGATTTTTTATGGCAAACGATGCACGAGCCACGACAAGCGGTATGTGAAAAGAAAAATGTGCATCAAAAAAATAGCTTTTGTGCAGTATGTTTCATAGCATATACAACAATAAATGAAAACGATAACTTGTTGTAATGATAAAATAGTTCAATTAGCTTGACAAAAATGTTATAAATACGGTATAATTTTTGCAGTGCAAACGTAGTATTTTTGCATGTATTTCCTTATGATATCTGATGGGACATGAATCAATCCTTTAGTAAAAGAGAGGAAACTAGGAACACTCGTCAATGAACTTGGTGAGAATGATGCCCATATGATAATCAAATAGGAAAAATTTATTCTTATTTTTGGAAGGGGTAATCTCACAATGAAAACCAAAGTATTAACAGCTCTCGCAGCTACTATGGCTGTAGGTGCTGCATGCGCTTTTGCAGCCAATCCGTTTGTTGATGTACCGTCTGACAGCTGGGCTTACAAATCTGTTGTAGAACTCGCTGACGCTGGCATTATCCAGGGCGTTGACGGCTCTTATTTCCAGGGCGAACGCAACATCACTCGTTATGAAGCAGCTGAAATGGTAGCCAAGGCTATGGCTCACATGGACAAAGCTTCTGTTGAACAGCGCGCCCTCATCAACAAATTGGCTGATGAATACGCTGCAGAACTCAACAACCTCGGCGTTCGCGTCGCTGCTTTGGAAAACAAAGTCGGCAATGTAAAACTGACTGGCGATGCACGTATCCGTTATCAGCATCAGAGTGACAATAATGATTACAAAAATGATAACGCTTGGGATTATCGTGTTCGCCTTCGCGGCAATGCTCAGGTCAACGACCGCACGACTGTCACATACGGCATCAGCACCAACGACATGAATTTTGGTGAAAACGAAAAAGCTTCTGACGGCAACAAAGTATTCACAGATGATGCCAAAGTAGATTACAATGTTGGCAGCTGGAACTTCAGCGTAGGCCGTACGGATACATACGTACTTGGCGGCGACAATGCTTATGGCTTCCAGTACGGCGATGTATTTGACCGTGCCGAAATGAAATATGCAACAGATAAATTTGCTGTAACAGCTGGCTATGGTAAATTTAAAGAAGGCGAAGATTGGAAAGATGAAGATGGTAATGCACCAGATAATACATTACTTGGCGTAAAAACTGGCTATGGTGAATTGGAAGGCTTCTTCGGCAACGGTTCTGCTGTAGGCGTATATTATAACTCCTTCAATAAGTCCGATAGCAGTAAAGAAGCTCCTACTATAGCAGACGATCTTTGGGGTGCTTATGCATCTGTTAACATCGGTTCCAAATGGAATGCCTTGGCAAACTACGAACGCGTCAACTTGCGTGGCGATAATGACAACAAAGACGTTTGGATTGGCAAACTGACCTATGGCGGCGCTGATGAAAACGTCAAAGGTTCTTGGGACGCATGGGTTGAATACCTCGATACAGACAAAGGCGCACTCCTTGGCGGCGCAACCAACTCTTGGCGTGACAACAGCGTACTCGACGGCGTTCGTTCTTGGGGCGTAGGCGTTGATTACACGTTGGCTAAAAACGTCATCTTGACGGCAGCACAGTCCTTCGGCACCAATGCCAAAGGCAATGCAAAAGACCCGAAAGAATTTACGGACGTTGAACTCAACTTCTTATTCTAATTTCAGAAAAAGCAACACAGGGGCAGTCGCATCAAGCGATATGCCCCTTTTTTTTGCCGTGTGTTGACTGGCTGCAGGATAAGATGCTATGATGATACGAAGAACACTTTATTGTGATAAAGTAAGGGAGGCCCTTTCATGGACATACGATATATCAAAGCAGACCCAAGCGGGAATACCACTATTTTTGTACTCAGCCAGACAGTACCGGCACAGCGCAGTGCCTTGGCAGCCAAGCTGCTGCGGCCGGACTGTATTGGTGCCGAACAGGTAGGGGATTTGACTATGGCGCAGGACAAACCGATTCGCGTGGACATGATGGGCGGCGAATTTTGCGGCAATGCGTCACGGTCAGCAGCGGCGTATGCCTTGATGCGCTCCGGCAAAACGGAAGGCGACTATACCGTTTCCTGCTCCGGCTGCGACCATGTGCTGCAGGCTCATGCCGTACAGCGAGAAAAAAATAAGTATGATGCGTATATAGAAATGCCCCTGCCCCTGGCTGTAGAGGCTATCCTGATGGACGTAGGCGGCATGCCGAGCCGCTTCTTTCGTGTTTCCCTGCCCGGGATAGTCCATTTTGTTCATGTTGTCGATGATATAGCGTTAGCCGACAGAGAGATATTTTGGCAGGCTGTGCAGGATTATGCGGCTGAGGAAGCATTGGAAGCTTATGGCTTGATTCTCTTCTCACCGAAACAGCTGCAAATGATTCCGGCTGTGTATGTGACAGCTACGGATACGTTGTATTGGGAAAACAGCTGCGGCTCCGGCTCAGCGGCTGTCGCGGCGGCACTGGCCTGCATGGGCAAAAAAGACGTATCCTGCACGATACATCAGCCCGGCGGTACGATTGATATTATGGCTCATGTCGAAGACGGACAGCTTTGCCGTATTGTCATCGGCGGGCCCGTTGTGTTTGGTGAAGAACAACAAATTACATTGTCATAAAAAATTGCCCTATGATGTCAAAAAGACTCATAGGGCAATTTGGGGTACATCTAGTATGTTTGATGATATTGCTGCGTGTACTGCGTATTAACCATGCAGCTGGTCTAATAGATGATGCAGGCTGTCGATTTGTTCGGCAGCTTGTTGTCGTACCATTTCCGGGTCGACGGTGATGCGGGCTGTGCCGCTGTCCATGGCAGCTTTGGCGACGGCGGCGGCAACAGCTGGTGCCACGCGTTTGTCAAAGGAGTCGGGAATGACGTATTCATCGGTCAGTTCGTCGTCTTTGATGAGAGAGGCAATGGCATGTGAAGCAGCGAGCTTCATGTCTTCGTTGATGCTGCGGGCGCGAACGGCCAGGGCACCGCGGAAAATGCCGGGGAATACCATGACATTGTTGATTTGGTTTGGTGAATCGGAACGGCCTGTACCGACAACTCTGGCACCGGCTGCTTTGGCCGACTGATAATCTGTTTCCGGAATCGGGTTGGCCATAGCAAAGACGACAGCGTCCTTGTTCATGGAAGCGATGATTTCCTTGGTAAACAAATGAGGACCGGATACGCCGAGAAGAAGGTCTGCCCCCTGTACGGCGTCTGCCAGCGTACCGTGCTGTTTGGTTTTGTTGGTCAGGGCAGCCAGTTCTGCCTGTACAGGATTGAGACCTTCCATGCCTTCATAGAGCATGCCGGCTTTATCGACCATCGTGACGTTGGCAGCACCGGCCCGGACGAGGAGACGGCCGATTGATGCGCCGGCGGCACCGGCACCGTTGATGACGATTTTCGCTGTTTTCAATTCTTTGTGGACATGGCGGAACGCGCCGATAACCCCGGCAAGGGCGGCAATAGCCGTGCCGTGCTGGTCATCATGAAAGACAGGAATGTCCATTTCTTTTTTCAGCGTCGTTTCGATTTCATAGCATTTAGGGGATGCAATGTCTTCCAAGTTGATGCCGGCAAAAGACGGCTGCAGCCGTTTGACCGTTTCAATAAATTGCTGCGGGTCTTTGGTGTCCAGGCAAATGGGCACGGCATTGACGCCGCCAAAAATCTTGAAGAGAATTGATTTCCCTTCCATGACCGGCATGGCGGCTTCCGGGCCAATATCTCCCAGCCCCAATACACGCGTACCGTCAGATATGACGGCAATCATGTTGCCGCGGCAGGTCAAATCAAAGGACAAATCGCTGTCTTTGGCGATTTCCCGGCATGGCTGTGCGACACCGGGCGTATACAACGTACTCAAATCATCGTGGGTCTTGAGAACGGCGCGGGGCATTGTTTCCAAGATACCCTGCTTGCCGCGGCGGACCTTCATGGCTTCTTCATCAAAATTCATGGATATAGTCACCTCTCATCAAAATATAAACACAGTATACATTATATAAAAATTGTTCTCCTTCGACAAGACGGCGGGTTAGTGTAAAATAATTGTGGGAAAACTTTAATGCATTGAAGAAAATAAAAAGA
>SAMEA104315436__coassemble_1371_pt1 | contig 15372 bp, 16 predicted proteins | sample SAMEA104315436__metabat2_low_PE_041 | metagenome-assembled genome bin SAMEA104315436 (sample SAMEA104315436) | gut metagenome | biome: Monkey gut; feature: monkey-associated habitat; material: faeces | place: China | collected 2013 | reverse complement strand
CTATGGATTTTTGTTTTTTGATTAACTGTTCAATTTCATTTTACAACGGACCTTTCAAAAGTATTTTTGCAAGCATTTCTTTAATGCATGTATTTTGAAAATATATCTTGCTTATTTTGAATATTATATTGCATAAGATTAATTGTATGTTTGTGTGCATTACTTACGTTATAATACCATGCCATTATTTTATCCATTACTGGCACTTTTAACTTACATACATGAGCAAATTGCTGCAGCAAATCCAAGCCATAAGTAAAATCACTAAAATAACGATTTGAAAAGTCAGGGACCCATCCTTGCTTGACTTTTTTCATAGGAGATAAAATGCCGTGGAATGACTCAATATGCGTCAATTTATGTGTCATTGCAGAAACGGTCGGACTTTCATAATGTTCCTTCAAAGATTTAACATAACGTAAATCCAATCTATTTAATGAGCGGCATAGTTCTTGCACTTCATTGTCCAACGCAATCATAACTTCTGAAGAAAAATCATTCCAACTATCATAAAACGCGATATTATCCGGATAATGGATACCTTCATGATAATCCTTAAACATTGAATACAGTCTTGATGTATGCAAAACAGGGTTCGATGGCGTGAATGTTACATTCAGGTAATTAGGTAATATGTCTACTGGCAGTTTAAACATATCTTTCATATCATCGACAATTGCTTGATTATCGCAGCCATGATAAGAATACGTTACCATCTGCAAGGATGATTTTTTGCCACGCATACAAACACTATGCCCATATTTTATTAGGCGAGAAATAGCATGTACCCGTTGAAACCCTATCAGGATTGCTCCTTTCTGTAGAACTGGATCCATAAGAAATTCTGTACCACCATATCCAGGAAGCATGACATACTTAGTTCCTATTTTTGTGTATTGCGCAGCTTGTTCGGCAAAAGTAGCCTGTATATCCGATGGATACGTAACAAAAATATACTCCTGGTCATGCAGCGCTGTACTTAAATTATTGGTGATGCATTGAATATGACCTCTTACTATCAAATTATGATGAATATCACAAACTACTATATCCTTTGACCATCTTTCTGGTTTCGACGTAAAAATGATTACATCATATCCAGACGCAGCCAATTCTGCCGCGAGCAAAGTACCAATATTGCCACCGCCAACAACACAAATCCGCATGTTATGCACTCCTTATCATCAGAGGCAGCCATTTCTCATATTTTGCCTGATATCATACAAAATACTTATCTTTGCAGAAACGATATTCGATGTCTTCTCCTTGTATCACATCATAGAATTTTTTTGCAAAATACAGGTCATGAATGCCAATGCCATAGTTGTAGACCAGTATCCGTTCTTTGCTGTTTATGCGTCCTGGAGCCTGCCCCTGCAATACATCTGCAACATTGTATACGGCCTTAAATTGATTAAAATATTTAAAGCCGCGAATTTGTTCAATTTCATCCGTGTAAACTTTATCAAAGAAAAGATCACAATTTTGAAAGCCTAATGTGCAGATAGGAATAACCGTCACGCCTTCTTTGTAACAATCATCTGCTGCAAAGTTTTCTGTCGCATGTGTCACTGCAGAAATAATCAAATCTGCATCACGAATTACATCCTCATAAGAATCGCAGAATTCGAAATGTATATTCTCATAGTTCTTGAAGCGCTCAGCAAAGCGTATTTCCTGATCATGATGCTTATATAATTTTACTGTTATGTCTTCACTATGCAATTTGTTCATCAAGATTGCAAAGCAAACCGTCATGATATTGCCCAAACCAATAAGGCCAATTGTCCGCCCCCCCGTGTACAAAAAGTATTGCAGAATGGGCTGCAACAACACCTGTCCGCAAGGTCGTAATATATTCCGCGTCCATCAAAGCTTTCAGGATTCCTGTATCAGCTTCATACAATAGGATATCGCCCATCATCGTAGAACGATGCTCACCCCGTTTGATACTGTGACGCCCAATCATCTTAAGCATGGCCAAATTATCTTTTTTGTACATAGCCGGCATGATATTATAGTAATCGCCATCAGCCTGGCTCATGCGAGATTTAGGCGGCATCAAGAACTCGCTCTTACGACACAGTGCATCATCAACCCAATCATACCAAATCGATGGATCCATGCTTTGTGCAGCATCACGTATAGTTTCAAAATCCAATATTTTCATTCATATGCCGATTAAAAATCGGCGTTCACCAACCTTTCATCAATACCACATCATCGGCAACACATACACACCAATAGCAATCAACGTAATTGCAATTGTCATATATTTCCAAATTACATACTCCCGATTCAACATACCTTTCTCTTCATCTGATGGTTCCTTAATACTATTCTTATTTTGCCCTATAATCACACCACCATTACCAGCTCGAACAGTGAACATAATATAGAACAATAAACATAAAACCGATACTGCTCCTGCCGTCAATAACGCTATCTTATCTGCAAAACAAAGCATGAAGATATACGCCACAATAGTAAAACAGCATCCTAATTTTCCCCAAGGTGCTTTATATGGTCGCTGTAAATCCATGCGATTTCGTTTGAGCCCTAAGTAGGCTAAACAACCGATAATATAGCAAATTGCCAGAGAAATCAGTGATATTGACGCAATGTAAACAATAGACCCTGTTGCAATCAGAATAGCATTTATAATGCCAACCATCCAAATGGCTATATGCGGGGTTCGATACTTTGGATGTATCCAACTCAAGAAGTGAGGCAATGCATGATCTTCTGCCATTGTATAGATATAACGTGCCGGAGCAGCAATTCCCGGATTGATTGTGGAAAGGTCACCACCAAAGGCGATGCCGATACATAACAAAATCAAAGGTGCGCCAACTAATCCCACTGCCTTCAGACCGTCTGCATAGGGAGCATCCGCTGTCGCCAAGATACCATAAAACTCGCTGGGAACTAACCCCACGAGAAACCACTGGAACAGCGCATTAACAGCAAATACCAGAAATACAGACAATTTCAACGCTCTCGGCAGCGTATAATGTGGATATTTAACTTCTGCACCCATTGACACACAAGTCTCGAAACCTGTATAACACCACCAAACTAAGCCGAAAATATACATTAACTCTTCGAACGGCGGTAATGATGACATAGCAAATCCACCAAAATATTCCATATGAACATGAGGTATCATATATAGGAACCAAACAATAGCACATCCCCAAAAGAAGAACATGAATGCTGTCTGTAACTTGCCAGACATTTCAATGCCTTGTAAATTCAAGATCAGGAATAAGGCCACCAAAATAATAGCAATGATTCGTGGATCCAACCACGAAATATCAACGCCTAACTGTTCCATCAAAATCGTGAAGTAATTGGCAAAAGCCAAGGTCTCACCTGCACCGATAGCAATAACGGAAACAATATAATGCCATCCAGCTAAATTCGCCCATACACGATTCAGTCCTAATCTGGCATAAACATAGGTACCACCAGCATATGGCAATGCCGCCGCCATCTCACCATAAATCAAACATGGCCAAACAGAGATAAGCAATGCTACCAGAGTAAAAACAATAATCCAAGGTCCTACCAAGCCAATTTGTGAGGAACCACAGGTAAACAATCCTACACCAACCACAGTACCAATCGTCATGCTAATGGCTTCTTTCAATCCCAAGACACGAACCAATCCATTTTGCATACTATTTGATTTATCCATTATAAAATCATCTCACTTTAATCATTTAACAAAAAATCCGCATATTTAACTGCCATATCATGCCAATTACGTAAAGCTTCTCCCATATCAGCTCCGCAAGATTCGCGATAGAGAGCCCAAACGAACCAATAGTAGGCAATAATAGCTGTATAAGCCAAAAAATGAAATTTACGTTCTGGAGTAAATGAATCGCTTAAATATTCATCAATAAAACGTTCTGCTTCGGTAAAATCATACATTGCATCGACAATATAGTAGCCGACATCGATTCCCGGATCTGAATAGCCAGAATACTCCCAATCAATAAGGATAACCGAGCCATCGTCTCTGATCATCCAGTTAGGCTTGTAAGTGTCTCCATGGCAAAAACATTTCTGCACCCCATCAGATAGCGTTTTCCGATAAAGTTTTTCTATCTTACTTTTAAGGGCCTTATATTGATCAAAGTTATGTTCCTTAGCACTGCGAAGCATCTGCTCTATGGAAAGCGCATCTTCCCAGGGCTTCATGCCATAATTCGTTTTCTCTGGAATGTCGTGTAAACGCCGCATAACAGCAATAACCTTCTTAGAATCCGCAAAATTCTGATAGTCTGGCTCGCGAAAATGATGAACAAACTTCGAGATTTTCCAGCCTTCATTGACATCCATATAGATATACGTCGGATCAATTCCAAACTTTTTTGCTAACAGCAATGATTTTTTTTCATTACGTCGGTTAATAATATTCTCTGTCCCATCTCCTGGGTGTCGATAAATATAATCTGTATCCCCAATCTTGAATATGAATGATGTATTTGTCATACCCTCACTCACTGGACGGAAGTCAACAACATCTTCTTCATCACAGCGAAAAACTAACTTAATGTTACGGATAATTTCACTATGACTATACTCTAAATAATGTCGATCAAATTCACGCAGTTGCTCAAAATAATCAAACTCATGAATCATATCTTGTTCATATTCTTTAAAGTAAAATGGAGGAAGTATTGTCAGATTGTCTTTTACTAGCCATTCCCAGAACATATTATCATATTTGCCAACATTACGGTCTTTCTCAACCAAGGCTAAAAAAGCTTTGGCAAACGAAGCATTCCAAAAGGAATGCCCTAACAGCACATATCCACTATCCATACTTTTCTGCATCTTAATAATACGATGCATTGAATCGCATACGGCAAACATTTCATCTTCTTTATGGGTAGTAGCATATCCCGCATAAAAAGAATCGTATTCATAAGCATTAAATGGATTTTCAGAAAAATAACTGTCACACACACAAATATATGTATTGTTCAGTTTTTCTTTACACAGGTAAAGACTCTCTATATTATTTTTAATATTATACGATGGATTAAAAATGAACTTGATAGGGTATTTTTCTTTAAGATACTGAAACATTTCTTTTTTATAGCCAAGAACAATGGTAATATCACCAATACCAGCTTCAAGAAGTTGTTGAATCTGTCGCTCAATCAAGCGCTCACCCTTGACCTCATATAAAGCTTTGGGCTGCTCTAAAGAAAGCGGAATGAATCGCGATGCAGAACCAGCAGCCAAAATAACCGCATTATCCACTTTATAAGGCTGTAATGTCCGTAAACCTGCTTGAGTCAATGCTCCATCTTCTGTAAGAAAACCGTCCTTTTTCAGCTGTTTATAAGTCTTGCGGTCTTTTACATCGATATTCATGTTGATATTTTTTGTAATCCGAGCTCGTCCTATCGAAGCGTTATAAGCTTGGTTCAATAGATTAAATTCAACGCGGTTCATAAACTATCCCTCCGTATTATCGATAAGATGAATCCAACATGGCAAGCTCATCGTAATTATCGATTTCAATGATATCCTGTTTTCTGCATGGACGAATCTCCACAGCATAATTCTCTTTTCTTAACTGCAACGGAACTTGTTCCCAAAAAATATTTTTATCTACTATGAACAGCTCTTTCCAATCACGATTCAGTTTCTCGCAATCTTCCGCTGTCCAATAGGAGATACCATAATAATTCCAACAAAACGTATTCCCTTTTTGATAGTTTTTGATGTGCCCATTGTCATCCATCTTGAAGCTCCAGTCATCTGTCTGCAGAGAATACGACCCCAAAATATTGCTTACATACTGATATTTGCGGATAAGTACCGGATTCGTAATGTATAAATCTGATTCACAGAGGTAGGCCCCATCATGGAAGCAATCGTGTGCCAAAATAGCTGATGAGATATTGTTTGTCTTATCATAATCATCGTTGTCAATGAAACGAAGAAAAGGATATTTCCCCAATAATTCATCAAATTTTTCTTTGTGATAACCTCGGACAATCGTAATGTCATTAATATCAGCAGCAACTAAAGCGTCTAGTAATGTCTCGATAATATGTCGGCCATTAACCGTTACCATTGGCTTTGGGTACTCTGCCGTAGCTGGCATCATACGGGAACCATATCCTGCTGCTAAAATCACGGCTCTTCTTACACGATATGGCTCTAACATTGACAAACCCGAATGTGTAATAGCAATATGACCATTATCTTCCTTTATATATTTTTTCTCCAGCAGAAATTTATATGCTTCGCTTACACAGCCGCAGGACATATATAAGGCATCCGTAATTCTTTGCTTGTCAAAAACGGAGTTACCACTGTCTGCAATAAAGGAAAGCAATTCAAATAAATAACGTGATATCTTATGTTCCATCGCTACGTACCTTCTTCACCTTGTAAAATAATTATTTTCTGATGCCAATAACATCCAACACACGTTTAGCAGAATTTCCATCAATATATTTATTATACTGTGGAAGAATCTTATGTCGAAAATCTACATGCCTATCTTTTCCATCTATAATTTCACGTAAAGCTTTTTCCAACTCATCTTTGGTATATACATGGTATCCACTCATATAATCCTTGGCGTTTTCAGGATAAAGACCGCCTCTTGAAGCCGCATATTCTCTATAATCATCTAATGTAAAGATAATTGGCTTGTCCAATAATAAATAATCAGTAGCAATCGAAGAATAATCCGTAATCAAGACATCCGACAGAGGAACAACCTGATACAATTGTAGCCCTAATTCTTCTATATCTTCATTACGCAGTACTAAAATATTTGTATAATTTCTTTTAAATACGGGTAGCTCTGCCTGATAAGGATGCAGCTTTAAGACGAATAGTATATTATACCGTTTTAAAAAGTGCGAAAACTCTTCCAATTCATTCATCGATTCAAACAAGGGCAACCCCGTTTCATTATGAATATAATTTTCTGACAGCTGTGCCTGATTTGACTGTCGGAAAGTCGGCATCCAAAAAACAATTTTTCGATATTGATTAAAATGCCAATTTTCATTGATTAATGTCTTTATGCTTTCATTTCCATGAAAAAAATAATCGTTTCTTGGATAACCAGTAACTATCATCTTTTTTATTGGTTCTCCAGTAAAGTCCGATAAATATTCTGCTCCTATTTTTCCAGGAACCGTTATGTAATCTGAACGGCTCTTTTCCATACAACGTTTAGTTTCATTCGTCTTAATTTTCTTATAACCAATACCATGTGAAAGATAGATAAACTTTTGTCCCTCTCTCTTCTTTCCCCAATACAACACATTATAGTGATCAAAAATACTCCAATGGAAGGTAGCTAATGCCTTAGCCCATCTGCGATTAATATGTTGTGTAAATTTAGGTAAGTATTCGGTATTAGGAAACTGATGCTTCGATGCCTTTTCAACATCGCTTACCATCCAAATAACATGATATTTTTCTAAATAGCCCTGTCGGTTCATATAATCAAAGAGTGCATAGCCATTGTCCATCAAGTCCCCATCGCTTTCAAGTAAAACTAAGTTTTGTTGGATTGGACAATGTTTTTGATACCAATAAAATAAAGCTTTATTAGGAATTGCTAATATTCTCCTGATAACAGCTTGACAAGTACCTCGTATGCCTTTCTGTTTTACTTTTTGTAATATTATCGTTATGTTCATCTTCCCATCTCCATTTATCTATACCGGATTCGATCAATGACAATTTTCATGTCCGGAATATACAGTACCAGGACCAACATAAATGTCCCTGCTAAAAATAAAATCAACGGCCAAGTGTCTTGAATGAGCAAAATCCCTGTAGCCTGGATACCGAGTATAATATAGCTGCTCACATCACGCACTAAATTGATACGCATCTTAATGTATTTTCGAGACTGAATCAAGCGAATAATCCAGACAGCTACATAGCACACCGTTGTCGAAACAGCTGCTCCCAACGGCCCCATAATTGGTACGATTAAAAAGTTCAAAACCACATTGATGGCCGCCCCCACCAGTGTCGAGGAAGCAAAGATTTTAGAATTTTTTACTGCAACAAAAATTCCTCCAATATAGCCTGCCATAGATCCAAATAAAATCGCAATAGTTAGCCATGGTACATATTGCCAAGCTGTATAAAAGTCTTTGGCATACAGAAAACTTGCCAGCGGTTTGTCTAAAACTATCAATAACGAACATATTATGGTCATCAAAAAATTATACCCTTTGTAGGTATTTGCGAAAAAGCCTTGAGAGTCTTCCGGATCAAAATCCTGAACAGCTGACAAAGTCCATGCTTGACTGAATATGGACTGAAAAACAGCAAGAATTGAGGGAATTTTGGATGCGACAGAATAAATACCATTAGCAGCTATGCCACAAAAGAAAATAACGATATACCGATCTGATGAATTATTTACCCACCAAGCCAAACTATTCGCAATAAGTGGCAGTGAATACAGTACCAACAGCCTAGATTCTACTGAATATGATTTTAACCAATGTGTTCGCTGCAACATTCGTCCACGAAAAATCAAATATACACATTGTGCTAAAGGACCCAAAATATTTGCCAGGAAATATCCAATTAGCCCCCACTCAAAAACAAGTAAAAATACAATATTTAGTGTAATAGTTACAACGGATGTAATCACACTGGTAATAGACAAATCACTAATATGGCCGATTCCTCGCGTATAAAACGTAACCATTCCTGACAAAGCTTGTATTATAAAAATTAACAGAAAATAAATTCCATACTGCTCTAAAAGCATACTAACAGAAAATATGCCATTGATTACAAGACCTGCGCCAACAATAAAAGTTCCTATCAAAAGATAACGAAAACCAACGGTGACAACAGCATCTTTGTCAAAGTCTTTATCTAATGCATAACGTAAAACACCCTCTTGAATATTAAGTGTCAATATTGGCAACAACACGCCAACCGTAGTATAAAACAAATCATATATACCATAGTCAGTTGTAGATAAAACAGTCGTATACAGTGGTACTAAGAAAAAGCTCAAAGCTTTAGTAGCAAAATTGCTCAATGCCAGCAAACTGATATTTTTTGCCAAATATTTATATTTTCCCATACTTTCCCCCTATATTATAATATTTTAGGGTCTTATGCTTTGGAACCAATGCCCACATTTTTACTATCTCCTTATATATCAATATCTTCGCTTGAGCTGCAATACCGCTTTTAACACGCCGGCTGCCGCCATCATGTTGCATCGTTAGAACCATCATCCACACAAACAATCTCTACTGCCGCTTGTTGTATCGAACCTAGTATCGAATCCAAACACCGTCTTATTGTTTTTTCCGCATTATATGCCGGGATAATGACCGACAACTGAATTTCATCCATGTACTCGCTCCTCACACTATCATGTACCTTGTCCGACACCGTGCCGTACATGTTGTCATTATATCATATATATACTGTATTTGTCAGGCATATTTCCTCTTGGGGGCAAGCAAAAAGGGACTGCAGCAACAGGGGATACACATTCTCTTATTGCTGCAGTCCCTTAGCGGTTAGGGGCGATTAGATAACCATTTTTTCTTCTGTCAGATAGTGTTTCATCCGCGCGAGGCTGCGTTTGACGTAATCTCGGACGGTACTTTTGCTGATGTGATATTCTTCTGCGATTTTCTGGTATGAATCGCCTTGGAAAAAATGCCGCCAAATAATCCGGTAATGCATGTCCGGCAATTGTTCCATGGCCTTGGTCATCTGCCATTTCATTTCATTTTGCAGGCAGCACTGTTCCGGGCAGGTGCCTTCGGAAGCTAGGGCTGCTTCGGGTAAATCCGTCACGGTATTATTTTCGATGATATTCTTTTCAATCCGTTTGTCATAGCATTGTTTCTGATAGGATTCACGGCGCAGATGGTTGTGTACCGAGGCAACCATCATTTTGGCTACCGTTTCGGTCTGCTCCAAATCGTACTGAAAAATGCAATGAATGGCACCGTGACAGGCCGTAGAAAAAGCTTCTTCAAAATTCTGGTAATACGGTTGGTACCGTCTGGCTTGGTGCTGCAAAAGCGGCATAAACGCCTGCAGCAGTTCTTCGGCAGCCAGTTTGTCGCCGCGCTGTGCCGCACGCACACAATGTCTCATCTGCGTCGTCATGAACCCATCTCCTTTATGTTCAACAAAAAACATGATATGTCCTATATGCTCACTGCGCGTGCTGCGCTTTGGCATACAGGTATGGAAAACACCTTGGACGGCATAGGCCATCCAAGGCATTTCCATGTGTATTCGCCGCGATTATTCCAGTGTTTCTACTTTACGCGTAATAATCTGGCTGGATTTTAACCCTGTCAGGCTGCCGTTGTCGGTCGCAAAGATTTGCGCGTCGACGATTGCTTGCGCAGCGGTATCGACAGTTTCTTTTTTCAGGTCTGCTTTCGGATCGGCAATCGAATAGCTGACATTCTTATTGGCTGCGTCTACAAACGTAAGCTGCAGCGTTTTGGTTTCCGATTTGATAGCCATACTGCATATCCTCCTTTCTCTTATATGGGACTGGCTGCGTGATGCGTCAGTAAGCTAGCTCACCTACTGCAGGCAATGCACAGCAAGCCAGCTCACTAATCACTAATCACTAGCCACTAACTACTAATTACTAGGCACTAATCTCATTTTCGACGATTTCATGAATACTTGCAATGCGATCTTCGTACAATGTACCAAACGCGTTGGCGGCCGTGACGATGTTGGCTGCGTCAGCACCGTTGACAAGATTGCGCATCTGCACGGATTTTTCGTGTGATTCGCCGAGTTCGTCCTGATAGCTCAAGACCAGTTTCAATTTACTCGTAACTGCTTTCCGTTCTGCCATGCTGCATCCCTCCTTTCGTATGATTTTGACAAGAGGCGTTGCGCCCCTCCCTGCAAACTAAAAGCTATCTGCTGCAAACTACAAACTACAAACTTAAAACTACAAACTATCCATCACGCCGCACTGGGCAGATTTCCTGCTCCCTGCATCTGGTACGGATACTGCATGATACCCGCAGCAATGGCTTTGGCTGCATCATCTTGACGGGCGTCATAGCAGCGCCAGTCGAAGTCGTTGTCAATAAAACACACTTCGACGAGAACGGCAGGCATCATTGTGTTGCGCAAGACAAACAGGCTCGGCCGTTCTTTGAGGCCTCGGTTGGGCAGGCTGAGGACGGCTTTGAGGTTGGACTGGATACAGTGTCCCAGCATCAGGCTGCCCGTAGAGCCGGAAATGAGGGTTTCCGTACCGCTGGCCCTGCCGTTGAAGGCATTGAAATGAATGGATACGAACAAATCGCATTCGGCAGCGTTGGCTTCATCGCATATGGCATACAAGTCGTCGCTTTGGCCTACGAGGACAGCCATGCCGTTGTCTTCAAGATAGTGCTGCACGCGCAGCGCCAAGGCATAGGCTGCGTCACATTCTCTGAGATGGAGGCGCTGATTGACAGCACCGGGATCGAGCTGCCGGTCATGGCCGGCATTCAAATATATTTTCATACGACTCCTTTCCTAACAAGCTTGTTTCGTTCCGATTTCTACACGAGCTGTCCTGCCGCCGATGGCAATGCCCTGAATGGGCTGTCTGCTCCGCACCGGGCAGGGACAGGTATCTGACTTGCCGCATGCGGCATACGGCCTCATCGGCAGAAGCAGGGCACTGGCTCTCTGCAGGATAAAAATCAGTTTCCTCTTGTCGAGGCTGCGTAAAAACCTAAAAAATCTGTTCATACATCCTCCTTGTTATTGTACTTTACGCATATACAGCGTAATCATGCCATTGTCTTGCATCGTCATGCAGGTCCGGTACGTACTGTCTGCAGCGGCTTCTTTTTCTTGTTCGCTCATGCAGTTTTCGATTTCCAGCAAACTGCGCCGTACTGTAGATTCGCTGATTTCCGGAAAAGACTGCCGGGCAAACTGCATCACTGCCGGACTGATCGGGCGGTGCTCCATCGTCCTGCCTTCGCGGATTCGGTCTTTGGTTTCAGCCAAAATTCGGGCTGCTTTCCGGCTCATATGTCCCGTACGCAGCGGCGCTTCGTAGACACGACGGTGCATGTCCTGATGCATCTGCCGCCACGCGGCAACGATTTCGGCAAGAGACGGCGCGAATTTATGCGTCGTAATCAGCTGTCTGGCCAGTTTCTTCGCCTGCGCTGCCGATAGGTCGGAAGGCAGATTCTCGCGCAGTGCTTCGATAAAGAGCGGATGGATGTTCTGGTTCTCCCCGTAACACGCCCGCAAGGTAGTCAGTAAAGTTTGCATAGCCATGGAACGCATCCTCCTTTCGCTTGCCGCGCGTCGGCCGGCCGTTGCTGTTGACCAAAATCGCACGGATGTATTTGATATTGTTGACTTTGTTTTCATGGGCCAGTTCTATTGCCACGCACGTCGCCTCACTGCCCCACATCGTTTCCATATCTGCGAGCTGCTGGGCAAACGCACCCTGCATGGGGCCAAACAATGTCTCGTAGGTCTGGACAGCGGCATACTCCCGCAGCGCCTTAGGCGTCGTTATGGGTTCGCCGTCTTGCAGCGGCAGCGGCGTGTCCACTGCCGTCTCGTCCGTTTCTTTCGATACGGCAGGCATTTCAGATACGTCTGCAGCGGCTGCTTCCTGCTGTCTTTGCCGATAGCGGCGGACCCGTTCTTTTGTCTGCTGCCGGCATCGTTCATCACGCTGAAAATTCTGCAGCTCGTCCCAGATAGTAATCCGCATGACGCCGTTTTCATCCCGTTCGAGCAGACCGAGCTGTTCCAGTGCTTCCAGTCCCTTTTCAATAAAAGGGCGGCGGCGGTGCAGACATTGGGCAATGAACTGCGTCGTCATGGCGTTTTGCCGGGACACATAGACCTTCCCGCCGTCATTGACTGTACCTGCCATATCTTTGAGAAAAAACCAAAGAACGATATAGGAATCGCCATTGGGCAAATGCATCAAATACAGGATACGGGGATCGGAAAATAATCCCACTCTCGTTTTCAGCCATTGCAGCTTTTTCATTGCCAGCACCTCGTTTTCGTCTTGGGGGCGTTTGTTTGCATCCCCCTTCTACTTATATAAGACAAAAAAAGCAGGCATCGTGCGTGTCATTTTTTAATCTTTTTGTCCAAAACACGAATCTTAATTTTAATTATTTTTGTGTTTCTTTCTATTTCCGTTTGTTTTACATGTATATGGTACGCATACATTACCCACAGTACTTTCCGTGCCATATTTTTTAAAATGTTATGGACTTTTAGAAATTTTAGTAAATGCGTTGGTCCACTGCCTGCGCACATCCAGTGTCATCGCTGCCACCTTCACCCAAATCATCCCCGTCCCATAACCTATATGTTCTCTTCTTTTCTCTCTCTTTTTCTTTTCTTAGCAAGTAACGCGTTACCACAGCCCACCCCGACACCAAGAAAAGCCCTGATACCCCGCACTATGCGGGTACTTTCCCTGTATTGGCAGGGCATCCGCTGGATAGTCTTTATCTAACGCATTTACGATAAACATCAAAGTACAGCAAAAAAATAGTTCTCCTTCAATAACCAGCTAAAGTAACTGGTCGTTGAAAAAGAACTGAAAAATCAACACGGTTTTGTCGTTAAGAAACGACGATATTTTTTTTATAAATGTCGCCGTTATACTCGCTGCAGAAATTGTTTTATGTATTATATCATGATATAATTTCCCTATAATAAATGAACAGAGGGATTTTATGAGTTATAAAACAGTAGATGGACTCATGCGGCATCTCCGCAATAATGGAATAGACATTTCCGGCAGTACACAAAAACGCCAACTGACGAACACAGGATATTTCCATGGGTATAAAGGATATCGTTTTTTTAAGCACGCAGGAAACAGATTACCCTTTATTGCATATAGTGAAGTGTATGCAACCATTCAATACGACTCAGCTTTAAAATCATTAATGTATGGTAAAATTATGTATATTGAAACAGCGATTAAAAACATTGCAATAGAATCCATACTTGCGAATGCAAACTCTGAAAGTATTCAAAAAATGTTTGATTCTGTCATTAGCAGTTATCGTAATTCACCAGAAACGTTTTCCAAAGAGAAAAAGAAAAAATTACAACAAAATAAGCTCAATTTGCAAAATTCTATTCAATCAGCTCTTGCAAGAGCCTATCGCAAAGATAATCCTAAAATTACCCATTTTTATGATCATAATGGATATTCAGGAGTTCCCATATGGGCTCTTTTTGAAGTACTAATGATGGGCGACTTTGGATTTTTATTATCCTGTCTCACTGACTCAGTCCGAGATGATATTTCTAAAAGAATTGGATTCCATTTAGCATGCGATACGGGAAGACAGCTGGTATATAGGTATATTTATTTACTAAAAGATTTAAGAAATGCCATTGCACATAATGCGGTTGTTTTTGATACCCGATTTAAAAATGATAAGCCCAATAAGGCTATGAAACAATGCTTAATACAAGAAATCGGTCTTCCTTACGTAAACTTCGAAACCATTGGAGATTATGTCATCCTAATCTGTTATTATTTAAAATTACTTCATGTCCCTAAAACAGAAATTAAGACTTTTATTAGAAATTTTGAAAAAATAACAGATGAATATATGAATTCCGTAAATTCTTCCGTTACAGCCATGGTGATTCATCCAGACTTGAAGGCAAGAATGCTGTCCCTAAAAAATTTTATTTAACTATTGCGTTTATCAAAAATCGATAGTATAATAGTAAGAGAATTGAGGTATGCATTTGCGGATGCATACTTGAGAGAGGCGGAGAAATCTGGCTCTCTTTTTTTATATCGAATAGGTACCATCCTATGTGATTTCTTCCTTTTTTTTGCCAAATATGTTATAATAAAAACAGAAATAGTTCGATGGTGGAACATCGGCTCTCCTCGTTTGATAAAATGTTGAAGAAGGCCGTGTACCGCAAGGTATGCGTTTTTTTTCAATGTATGTAAAGTAAATTACTTACGTATTGAAATAATCAACACGACTCATGCAGCAAAAGCTATCATCAACTATAACGCTTCGTATACACTCATGCTGATTACGCCGCTTCTACGAGGAAAACCGAATACATCGAACTATTTCTTATATTAAGAAGAGTGAATTTATGTTCGGACTGCAAGCTCAGAAATTTGGATTTTCATGTCATACCATTTCTTTTTGCTGCCGAATATGATACAATAAAAATAGAGATAGTCCGATGGTGGTGCATCGGCTCTCCTCTTTTAGAATAGTGTTGAAGAAGGCCGTGTACCGCAAGGTATGCGTTTTTTTTCATTACGTCTTACAATTACTTAGGTATTGAAATAATCAACATGATTAA
>SAMEA104315436__coassemble_1300_pt1 | contig 16608 bp, 20 predicted proteins | sample SAMEA104315436__metabat2_low_PE_041 | metagenome-assembled genome bin SAMEA104315436 (sample SAMEA104315436) | gut metagenome | biome: Monkey gut; feature: monkey-associated habitat; material: faeces | place: China | collected 2013 | reverse complement strand
GACAAATCAAGGTTGAAAATGGAGAAATCCAGCAAGATGATACAATATATGATACAGTATAAAATGAATACTGTTTTTTCTGATAAGGAGTGAGGGCTATGGGGAACTTTGATTTTTTATTCCAAGAACCGAATTTTAAAGATTTTGCCAGTGTGGCACAAACGGCGGAGAAGGTATTCGCCATTGACGCGCCTACCTGTGCCCTTACTTGCCGCCGAGCTATGGAACTAGCCATTAAATGGATGTATTCTGTAGACCGGGATTTACAGGAACCGTATCAGGATAATTTGATGACGCTGATGAATACGGATTCATTTCGAACTATTGTAGATTGCGAATTGTGGAACCGACTGGATTATATCCGCCGTGTGGGGAACCTAGCTGCTCATGCCAGCCCGCAAAGTCGGAAAAATGTGTCCAGCGATCAGGCACTGCTGGCGTTGGAATTTTTGTATACGTTCTTTCAATTTATTGCGTATAGTTACAGCCAAATAGAGGTGCCTGCCACTTCGTTTGACAAAAAGACAGTAGAAGCATCTACAGTTCCTCACCAAGGTACTGCTTCCATGCAGACAGAATTGGAGCAGGCTCATGCGGCACTGCAGAAAAAAGAGGATGAACTCAAAGCATTCCAAGAGAAGTATGCCCAAGTAGAAGCGGAAGCCACGGCGCTGCGAAAAGAAAAGGCAGACTCGTTCCAAATTCATTCGAACGTGATGTCAGAAGCGACTACCCGCAGAGCGTATATTGATGTTATGCTGGCAGAAGCTGGATGGGTGCGTGGTGAAAACTGGTTGGACGAATACCCGGTTACACAAATGCCTACCGTTTCCGGACAAGGCTTTGCCGATTATGTCCTTTTCGGAAAAGACGGCAAGCCGTTGGCTGTGATAGAAGCGAAAAAAACATGCCGTGATGTGGCAGTAGGGCGTGAACAAGCTAAGTTGTATGCCAATTCTCTGGGAAACCGATTTGGCCGCAGGCCTATCATTTTCTTGACGAATGGATTTGATACCCGCATTGTCGAGGACCAAAAAAGGGGATATCCGGAACGGACCGTAAGCGGCATATATTCTCGCAATGATTTGGAAGAAGAATTTTATAAACTGGAACATAAACAGCCATTAACGAACGCAGTGCCCAATCAAGAGATTGCAGGACGGTATTATCAGTTGGCGGCTGTAAAAGCTGTTTGTAAAGCGTTTGACCAGCGAAATCGCCGCAAAGCATTGTTGGTCATGGCAACAGGCAGCGGAAAGACCCGTACGGTAATTTCTTTGGTAGATGTGCTGCTGCGCCATGGCTGGATTAAAAATTTCTTGTTTTTGGCAGACAGGAACAGCTTGGTGCGGCAGGCAAAGAAGGCATTTGTAACCCAGCTTCCGGATGTAACGACGACCAATCTTACAGAAACCGGTGCGGACCCCAATGCCAGAGGTGTATTTTCTACGTATCAGACGATGCTCCATGGCATTGATGCCGTTAAGGATGAAACAGGTCACCGACTATTTACCTGCGGACACTTTGATTTAGTCATTGTGGATGAAGCCCATCGGAGTCTGTATCGTAAATACCGGGCGATTTTTGAGTATTTCGATGCGTTGTTGGTAGGGATGACAGCTACGCCGCGGGATGAAATTGATCGGAATACGTACAGCGTGTTTGACTTGGAAGACGGTGTACCGACGTATAACTACGACTTGCAGCAGGCCGTGGATGATGGCTTTTTGGTTCCCTACCATGTAGTGGACTGCAAGCTGAAACTAATGCAGGAAGGCATTCAGTACCAAGATCTTTCAGAAGAAGAAAAACATATCTATGAAGAAACGTTTACCGATGAGAACGGGAATCTACTGGCATGCATTGACGGCAAGGCACTGAATCAGAAAATTTTTAACAAAGATACAATTCGGCAGGCTCTCCATATTTTAATGACGAAAGGACTGCGGGTTCATTATAACAGCCAGATTGGCAAGACGATTATTTTTGCCCGCAACCATCAGCATGCAGAAAAAATTCTGCAGGTGTGGAAAGAGATATATCCGGAATTGGGAGACTCGTACTGCGCCGTGATTGATAATTACATCAATTATGCCCAAGTCGTTTTGGACCAATTTTCTGATGAAAATAAATGGCCCAGAGTTGCTATTTCAGTAGATATGCTGGATACAGGTATAGATGTCCCTTCCATTTTGAACTTGGTCTTTTTTAAGCCCGTATTGAGCCGTGCTAAGTTTTGGCAAATGATTGGCCGGGGGACACGGACCTGCAAGAATTTACTGGATGGGAAGGACAAAGATCAGTTCTATATTTTTGACTTGTGCGGCAACTTTGACTTTTTCAATGTTAATCCCAATGGAATTGAAGGGACGGTAACGACTACGCTGGCACAGGGAATTTTCTCTTTGGAATTGGAGTTAATCTTCCTTCTGCAAAAGCTGGAACAGCAAACACCGGCCCTGCAGAAAATACGCCAAGAGTTAGTTGCCAAAGTGACGAAAAAACTGCGGGATTTGCCCCGCGATCGGTTTGAAGTGCGTTTGCAGTTAAAGTATATTGATCGTTTCCAAAGCGAAACAGATTTTACGGCCTTTACGTATCAAGACATGGAGAATCTGCAACAATACGCAGCACCGCTGATGAAAAACGAGGATAAGGATTTCGATGCCAACCGATTCGATGCCTTGCTGTATCAACTGGAAATCCAAAGTCTAGAAGGGGTACAGCGTAAGCGAGGCCTTTCGGATTTGAGCAAGAAAGTAGAAGCCCTGACCCATTTGGGCAATATTCCTGCAGTACAGGCGAAAAAAGAGTTTATTGAAACGCTGCTCCATACGGCGTATATCCAAACCGCCGAGGTCCCCGAATGGGAGAAAATACGGAAAGAACTGCGGAATTTGATGAAATTAATCCCCAAGGGAAAAAGCGTCGTCTACCATACGGATTTTCAAGATAAACTGCTGGGGCTAAAGGAATCAACAGGCGATGAACCGCTGCCGGAACCGGCTGTGCTGGGAAACTACCGAAAGCGTGTGGAATATTACTTGAAACAACATGAGGATATCCCGACAGTGCAGAAGCTGCGAAAGAATGAACCGCTGCAGCAGGCGGATATGGAAGATTTGCAGCAGCTCTTGTGGCAGCGGCTGGGTACAAAAGACCAGTATCATGACGAGGCCCAGAACCAGCCGTTGGGAGAATTTGTCCGGAGCATTGTGGGCATGGATAAAGAATCACTCAATCGTGCGTTTGCCAAGTATATTCATCAGGAAAATTTGAACGAAAATCAGATTTACTTCGTCAAGCAGCTCATAGATTATTTGTCTGTCAATGGGATGCTGAAAGATACGAAACTGCTCATGAAACCACCTTTTAGCGACAAAGGAAACATAGTCGCTTTATTTGGCAACGACAGGGAAACGTGGAGTGGGATACAGCTGGCTATACAAGAAATCAACCGGAATGTAAATGTTGTGTCCTATTAGAAAATGGTAACAGAGGAGGAGAAAAGATGCAAAGTGAATCAACTAGTTGTCAGAGTGATAAAAAGTTCAATATTCGAGTGGAAGCGCTGTCTGCTGGCTGGATGATGACGGATATTACTGTAGATGGAACGATGTTTGGGCACATGTTTGATGAAGCACTTAGCGATCCTACCATCGATCTCATGAAGACATATCTTGCAGTCCGCGATTATCAGGAACATACAGATGCCGTTATCTGGCGGAGCAATAAGATTTCATGGCTCTGGTCCGATAGGACAACATTGCTTTTTCAACTGTCACATGTAAAAGAAGATTATTTTCAGCTGCATATAGAAGCACAGCTTTATGAGGGGGAATCTGATACACTGGTAAAAACGATAACGATTACGAGAGCAGAATTATTACATGCGCTGGATACGTTTTTTGTTCAGATTTTGAATGATAAAGGATTTCCGCTTCAGTATCCGGCTGGATGTGCTGAAGATATAGAAGGAACAGGGGATAAAGCATACGATCTGATACATGAAATTATGCAACTGCTTCCCGACGAAATTACAAGGCAAGATAAATTTTATTATGGAATTGCGAATATTTGTACGAATGCAATCGTTAAGCTTGAACCAAATGAACAAGAGTATGTTAATAAATATAAAGAGATGTTAGAAACACATACTATTCCTGAAAATCTCGCATAGTTAAGAAAATTTTACTATTTAAGAAATTTACAAAATATATTTAATATACTATACTAAATACAATTATATGTAAGGAGGTAGAGAATATGGGAAAATTAGTGGTTGTGGTACAGTGTCATTTGATTATGAACCGCTGCAGCGGGTATAACTGCATGAATTTCTTTTACCAGAAGCAGGGGCCTTTTGCGGCATATGGCGAAGATGCCCGCTATATGCCGATTACGTGCGGTGGTTGCTGCGGGGCCGAGTTGGCTGGTAAGTTGGAAGATTTGACGCATCATCTCCAGCGCAGTAAGGAAGCAAAGGAAGATGTCGTAGTGCATTTGGCATCTTGTGTCTGTTCCGACAGTTATCATCGGCCGCCCTGTCCTCATTTGGAGTACATCAAGAAAATCATAGAAAAAAAAGGCTATCCTGTCGTGCTGGGTTCCTATATTTCCAAGGGAGCCACGAAAAAACGGGAAGCCGGTGTCTATGAAACCTTTTAGGATTTCTTGTTAAGCTGAAAAATACGGGCAAGTTTCTCCAACATTTAGTATAGAAGCGAAAAAATGGCAGCTCTGTTGCAAGAGCTGCCATAATCATAAGACGATGACGGAAGACCGAAACGGCAATCAAGCTTCATTGTCAATATCCTTTACTAAATCAGAAAAACTGTGGTACCGTTTATACTTTTCAGGATGCGCTTTCATTTCGTCATATTCTGCAAGTGCCCTGCGGGTTTCTGCATTGAAAGCATTGCGGCGGATTTCAAAAGGAATTCCATCACAACGGACAGCGCTTTTTAGAAACATAGTAATGGCAGAAGACATAGTGAGACCTAAGTCATTGAATAAGCTGTCGGCTTCCTTTTTCAGGTTTGCGTCAACACGTACATTGATGTTAGCCGTAGTCATAGAAATTCACCTCTTTCGTTTTCTAGTAATTCTATTATAAAGTATAAATAAGAAAACAGCAATATAATAAATGACAATGTTTTACTACTGCATTACAAATGGCTTTGATAGTGGGGGATATAAATATCTTGTGTTACTTCTGCCCATGACCGTTGCCCCCTCAAACGTGAAGAACGCGAAATTCATAAGGGAAAGATACTGGGTATTTGAGAATATTTGTATGAATGCAATTGGTAAGCCGAAAAATACGGGTGAGTTTTTCCATTCTATATAGGAAAGGACGCTAAAAAAGCGTAAGAATGTACAGCCTGCTGTAAAGGGCTGCATTCTTACGCTTTTTTGCTGTATACGAGTTAGTGAGGGATACATTCTTTGCCGCGTTCATACGTGGCAATTTTTTTGTCCAGCCGTGCCAACGCCTGCTGAATAGACTGCATTTGGGTTCTGAGTTTGGTTCGTTCGTGCAGGAGAATCTCTTTGCGTTCTTCCCATGTTTGGTCGCCTTGATGGTAGAGATCCATATAGCAGCATAATCCATCGATGGAAACGTTGGCTGCCCGCATGCATTTGATAAAGGCAATGGTATCGCAGTTTTCTTGGGTGTAGTCGCGGTTGCCGCTGGGCGTGCGCGGGACGTTGCGAATCAAGCCAATGCGTTCATAATACCGCAGTGTGTCGGCTGTTATATTGTATAATGTGCTTACTTCTTTGATTTTCATAGGTGTGTTCTATCCGCTTACTGGTAACATAAGGGGATGTTTCCTTTCTCCCGGTACGGTGCCGGGAACTTTTTTTCTGTATTATCGGGAAACGGCGCAGTATACGGGGGATACGGCACTGTTTCGTAGCAGCATCGATTGCTTTCTTATTTACTATACATCATAGAGTATGCTCTAAGTCAAGGCTATTTTGGCATACCGGTCAAACAGATAGGTATATGGACGTAGGAGAAAGATAAAATCAGCTTGACTTGTAGTTTACTTTAAGGTGTATAGTATAAAAAATGACAGACATACATTTTTATAGTGAAAACGAAATAAAAGGGGGATTTTGTATGGCAAACGTTTCCAGACGTGATTTTTTTAAGATTGCCGGCGGCGTAGTAGCCGGAGCTGCTCTTTCGCAAGTGGGAGGGCTCGTCCAGTCTTTTGCCCAAGCGCCGGTTGTGGGCAGTACAGAGCTGACGCACAGCGGGACAGACGCAGGCTCGCATGCCAAGGTGTATTTTACGAAGCATATCGACGCGGCGCATTTGATTTCTTTATATGACCGCATCAATGAAGGGATTTACGGCAAAGTGGCTGTCAAACTGCATACAGGGGAAAAACACGGGCCGAATATTCTGCCTCGCGACATGGTCAAGGCGTTTATGCAGCATGTGCCGGACAGTACGATTGTCGAAACGAATACGCTGTATCAAGGGGACCGTTATACGACAGCCAGCCATCGCGACACGCTGCAGGTCAATGGCTGGACCTTTTGTCCCGTAGATATTATGGATGAAGAAGGCGATGTCAATCTGCCTGTCCGCGGCGGCAAACATCTGAAAGAGGTCGCTATGGGCGGTCATATTGTCAATTATGATTCCATGATTGTCTTGACGCATTTTAAGGGGCATGCCATGGGCGGCTATGGCGGCTCGATGAAAAATATTGCTATCGGCTGCGCTTCCGGCCAGGTGGGCAAACGGCAGGTACACGGCGTAGCAGGCGAGCCGCCGGCAGATTGGAATGCGTGGCCAGCCAAAGAACATTTGATGGAATTGATGGCAGATTCTGCCAAAGCGACAGTAGATTATTTTGGCAAGCATATTGTGTATCTCAATGTACTGCGGCGTATGTCCGTAGACTGTGACTGCGCCGGCACGTCTGCAGCAGAACCGACGATTCCGGATATTGGCATCTTGGCTTCGACAGATATTTTAGCGATTGACCAGGCCAGCGTGGATTTGGTATGGGCACGGCCCAGCTCGGAAAATCACGACTTGGTAGAACGAATTGAAAGCCGTCATGGTCTTCATCAGCTGCAGGCGATGAAAGATTTGAAAATGGGTAATCCGCAGTATGAACTGATTACGATTGATACGTAATGGCTGTATATACGTAGAAAGGAGGGCTGTTGCCTAGGCAATGGCCCTTTTTGTTTTTTGGGAGGCAGGCGGGAGACTGCCATATAATTGTAAAAATGCTTTTATTGTATTTTTAAAACAAGAACATAAGCATTAGACATATATGACGCTGGCGGGTATACTGAACGTGTCATGAGAAAGAAGATGCATGGTGCCAATGGAGGTGGTGTCGTATGAAACAAAGGGTACGTAAGAAAACATGCTGGATGTTAGCAGCAGCGGCGTTAGTGGGGCTGAGCATAGCTGTATATGCTGCCTGTCCGCAGACATTGTGCGCAAAAGCTAGTACGCAGTGCGTACAAGAAACGGCGGAACCGTATGCGGCGAAAGGGCATGTATCGTTTACAAACGGGCATGCTGTGTTGGGATTGTATGATACACAGGCTGCTTGGGAATTTTTGGAACGGCAGCCGTTGGCGATTACGCTGCAGCGGCAGGGGCAGCACATTATTCTGCCGGGACTGCCGGAAGGTATATTTGATATAGAAAATACGACAGTCATGAAGCCCAAGACAGGAGATATTGCGCTGGATATTCGCCATAAGAATATTGTCATCTTTTGCCGCAATGAAGAGGCGTCTGCCGATTTCATCCCGATTGGCCACGTCATCGGCGGCATGAAGTATTTGCTTCAGACAGAAGGCACGTTTGAAGGGTATGTGACTAAGCATGGAAAAGAGGAAGTTCATGAAGAAACAATGTACGAATTACGGTAAACGGCTGCTGGGCTATGGGATTGGCTTTATGCTGTTTTATGCGCCTTTTGACGGGTTTGCCCGCTTGATAGACCTTTTTATCCCGCCGACGCAGATGTACAGCATTCATGAACCGTGTTTTCGTATTCCCTTGAATACGCTGGTGACAGGCGGTATCATGCAGGCCGGGCCGGTGTCCCTCATTGCCTTGGCATTGCTGGCTGTCGTGTCGCTGCTATTTGGCCCGTTATACTGCGGCAAACTGTGTCCTGCCGGGGCACTGCCGGAATTTTTGTCGCGCCTGGTGCCGTCAAGACTGCAGATTGACTGGGCGCAGCATGTGCGGATTACGCCGATCCGCTACGGTTTTTTGGCAGGATTTTTTTTGACGCCGCTGGTTGGTATTGTTGAGCATTGCGCGTACTGCAACTTTTTTGTTTTTGATATGCTGATTACTGTTTTACATACAGGGCGCCTGCCAGTCTATTCGATTTCTCTTATCCTGACATTTGTTTTATGGTTTGTCGTGTTGGGGCTGTTTACCAAAGGCGGCCGGGGATTTTGCAATTTTCTCTGTCCCGTCGGCGCGTTCAGCAGTGTGTTGTACCAACTGGGCAAGTATTTGCCCTGGTCTTGGCAGATGCAGGCAGATACACAGCGCTGCGTAGGCTGCCAACGCTGTCAGCGTACGTGCCCGATGCGGACGATTGCTATGAACGGGAAAAAAGCGGTGATTGACAGACAGCGCTGCATTGTCTGCGGTGCCTGCAGGGATGTATGTCCTGTCCAGGCGATTGCGTACAGTACGAAAAAGGAGATGCCTCATGAATAAAGAAGCATTGGGAAGCGGTATAGGCGCTGCAGCGGTTTCCTTGGCAAGTACGGCAGTGCCGGAAGCTGTGCCGGTACTGCAGCAGACGATTCCCCTTTGCAGCGGCGTCTGCGGTGCCTGCAGCGGCGGCTGTATTGCTGCTGTCAGCACGGTTGCCTGGATTGGTGCGGCCGCTTGGTATCATCGGCACAAGAAAGGAGAAGTACGTCATGAATAGACGGGATTTTTTGAAACTAGCAGGTCTTGGCGCCGCTGGCTGGGTACTGGCAGGCTGCGGCATCCAGTCTAGGCGGGAAGCTTTTGAAGAAAAACAGCTGGGCGGCAAAGCGGACGGCGGTGAAGTCACGTACCGTGTATTGCCGCATACGCAGACAAAAATCAGTACGATTGGCATTGGTTCCAGTGCCATTCATGAAGCGGACAGCGGCGAAATACAGCGGATATTTGATTATGCCGCCGACAGAGGCATCAATTTGGTCGATACGGTCATGTCGGATTTTTCTGCGGCGGCTTTGATGGGCAAAGCGATGGAAGGAAAGCGGGATAAGTTTGTCACGCAAATGCACATTGGCGCGACCTATCCCGGCGATACGTATACGCGGACGAGAAATTTCGCCCAGGTCAAAGAAGGCTTTGAAAAGCAGCTCCAGACGTTTCGCACGGATTACAGCGACATCGGCTTGATTCATTATGTCGATCAGGACGGCGACTATGACGATATGCTCAATAACGGACTGTTGGATTATGCGCAGAAACTCAAACAGGACGGCGTCATCCGCAATATTGGCTTTTCGTCCCATTCTGTAGACATGTGCCACCGTTTTTTGGATACGGGACTGATAGATGTGTTTATGTTCAGCATCAATCCGTCCTATGATTTTGTATCTTCCGGCAGCGGCATGACACTGGATGAAAGCCGCAAAAAATTATATGAAAGAGCCCAGCAAATGGGTGTCGGCATTACGGTTATGAAAGCTTACGGCGGCGGCCGCCTGCTTTCAGATGCTTCGTCGCCTTTTGGCAAAGCTATGACACCTGTCCAATGCATACAGTATTGTCTGGACCGGCCGGCTGTCGTTTCTGTGATTCCCGGCGTGCGTCATCTGATGGATGTCAAGACGGCAATGCTGTACTACAGTGCGTCGCCGGAAGAACGCAGCTATACGGATATATTGCGTGCCAAAGTACAAAATATGGATGGTGTCTGTATTTACTGCGGGCACTGCCAGCCCTGCGTCAAGGCCATTGATATTGCGGCTGTCAACAAATTTTATGATTTGGCGCAGTCCGGTGACGCTTTGGCTAAAGAACACTACCTGCAGTTGCCGCATAAAGTCGGCGACTGTATACAGTGCGGCCAGTGTGAACCCCGTTGTCCTTTTCATGTAGCCATACGGGAACGGATGAGGCAGACCAAGGCGTATTTTGGTGAATAAAGGCGTTTTCGCTGCCCGTCTTTCGTTTGAAGAAATGGCATTGTCATGCCGTACAGAATGTACGCAAAATGGCATAACACTTTTTAGAAATGCTTCATATGTATTTTTAAAACAAAAACATAAGCATTAGACATATGTGAGACTGCCTCGTATACTGAAGATGTCATCGAGAGAGGATTAGTAAAGGAGGAACCGTGTATGTTTATTCGAGAAATGGCACAGCGTACCGGCATTTCGGACGATACGCTTCGCTTTTATGAACGTATTGGCTTATTGCCGCCAGTACCGCGCAATCACGGCGGCATTCGCCGCTATAGTGAATATCACGTCCAGTATGTAGCGCTGATTCAAAGCTTGAAGGCTAGCGGCATGTCCTTGGAAGAAATCCAGCAGTATATGGAACTGGCAAAACAGGGGCAGGCGACGGCCGGTATCCGCAAAAAGATGGTCGCGGCAGCCAAAAATAAATTGCTGCAGCAAATTGCCAAACTGCAGCAGTCCGTTGCCGAAGCAGATTTTCAGCTTCGCCATTACGAAACGTCTCTGCTCAAACGAACTAATCTCATAGCGTGCCGCTGTCCCAACGAAGCAGGCTGTTAAGGAGGCGCATTGATGAATCGGCGTGAATTTTTAAAACTATCCGGCTTGGGGCTGATGAGTGTTTTTGTCAGCGGCTGCGGCAATATCCTGAGCCAGGCAGAAAAAGCGACGGGAGTCGTAGGAGGAGGCAGGAACATGAATATTGTCGTAGTAACAGGAAGCCCGCATCAGCACGGGACATCTTTTTTACTGGCAGATAAGTTCATCGAAGGGGCACAGTCGGCCGGGCACAACGTCTTTCGCTTCAATGCTGCGTTTGAAGAAACCCACCCGTGTCAGGGATGCGACCACTGCGGCATGGATGGCGACTGCATTTACAACGATGCCATTCAGCAGAAATTGATGCCTAAGATGTTGGAAATGGATGTAATCGCGCTGATTACGCCGCTGTATTATTACGGCATGTCGGCACAGCTGAAAACGGTAGTAGACCGTTTCTACTCCCGGACAGGCCGCTTGACGGGGAAAAAGTCTATTCTCATGGCTACGGCGTACAACAGCGCAGACTGGACGATGAATGCCCTTGTCGATCATTATGATACATTGGCACGCTATATGAACTGGACGGATGTCGGCAAAGTCTTAGCGATTGGCTGCGGCGCCCGCTCTCTGATTGAAAAATCACCGTTCCCAGATCAGGCGTACCAGCTGGGAGCCAGCTTGTAAGATGTGAGAAAGTACGGTGAGGATTCTTAGAGAGACGTATCTGGTTGAATCTCGTTTCTTGACCTAAAGCGTACTTCATATGATATGCTTTGCGTATTGTCGGCGTAGTGACACCGATGTGATACTGAAATATATACAGAAATGATGAATGAGGAGTGATGCATGATGAAATTCAAAGCAATTACAACGATGATGATGACTGCTGTCATGGCGCTGGCGTTGGTCGGATGCGGCAGCTCAGAAAGTACGTCATCGAGCGCGAACGCCAATGCACAGGATACCAAAGCGGCAGCCAGCGACGTCGTGAATACGATTCCCGGCGGCCTGCAGGGCAAAAAGGTATTGGTAGCATACTACTCGTGGAGCGGCAATACGAAACAAGTAGCTGAACAGATTCACAGTGAAGTCGGCGGCGATATCATTGCCGTAGAACCGGAAAAAGCCTATCCCAAAGATTATCAGGAATGCGTCGATGTGGCAAAAAAAGAAGCCAACGACAATGCACGCCCAACTGTAGCAACCAAAGTAGACAACATGGACCAGTATGATGTCATATTTGTCGGCTACCCGATTTGGTGGTATAAAGCACCGATGCATATGTACACGTTCTTGGAATCCTATTCGTTTAACGGCAAAGTCATTGTGCCCTTCTGCACCAGCGGCGGCAGCCCGATTGACGGCAGTATTCCGGATATCCAAAAGGCGGCAAAAGGCGCGACCATCGTCAAAGGCAGCCAGTATGCCGATGCTGCCAAAGTTTCACAGTGGCTGAAAGATATTCAGGCAGTACAATAACACAGTAAGAGGTGCAGCATGACCATTGAGGAAGCGAGTAAAGAATATGCCATTCCTATAGAAATACTGAAAGAATATCAGTCGTGGGGATTGTGCAGTGCCGTGAAGTCTGTCATGGGAGCATGGCAGTATGATGAGAAAGACATCGAGCGGCTGAGCCTGATCATGACGCTGCATGATATTGGCTTTACCAATAAAGAAGTAGAACAGTACATGCGTCTTGTCGTGGCAGAAGATAATACCAGTGAAGAACAGATGCAGATGCTTACGCGGCTGCGCAGAAAGGCAATGAATGAAATTCATTTCAAGCAGAAACAGCTGGACCGTCTGGATTATCTTCGTTATGAAATTGAAAAAAATACGAAAAAATAAGGTGAAAATGATGAAGCATATGTTGATAGTATATTATTCGTGGTCTAACGGTAATACCAAAAAAATTGCAGAAGAACTGCAGCAGACTACAGGGGCAGATATCGTCCGCATCGACACGAAGACGCCGTATACCGGCAGCTATGATGCAGTCGTAGCCCAGGGACAGGATGAAGTGCAGCGCGGCTATGAACCGCCTATTAAAGACCTGGGGGTTCGCATCGAAGACTATGACGTCATTGCCGTAGGAACACCGACGTGGTGGTATACGATGGCACCGGCTGTCAAGACGTTTATCCATCAGCAGCAGTGGCAGGGCAAATGCGTGATTCCTTTTATGACCAACGGCGGCTGGCCGGGACATGTCATTGCTGATATGAAAAAAGCCTGCCAGGGCGCATCTATCGTCTATCCGATGGAAGTACAATTTGATTCGACCGGCGGCAGCCGCCAGGAAACGCCGCAGCAGGATATAACGGCATGGCTGGAACAAATCCGGCAGTTTGCCCAAGCTTAAGGAGGCACTGATGAAAAGAAAACGCAGCTGGATGACGGCGCTGTGTGCGGCCGTCTTGACAATGACAATGATACCGATGGGAGCGATAACAATGGCAAACAATCAGACAGAACAGAAAAAAGCAGTAAAAATCGTCCAGACAGCCGGACGAGATCAATTAGGAAAATTTGCACCGGACTTTGCCCGGTATAATGATGATATTCTCTTTGGCGAAGTATGGTCCCGCAACGACAAATTGTCACTGCATGACCGGAGCTTGGTTACGATTTCCGCCTTAGTAGGTGCCGGCGTGACGGACAGCTCGCTCAAATATCATATTGCAACGGCAAAGAAAAACGGCGTAACCAAGGACGAAATGGTCGAAATGATTACGCAGCTGGGCTTTTATGCCGGCTGGCCGAAAGCATGGGCGGCTTTTAACATGGCAAAAGAAGTATACGGCGAATAAAGAACCGAATTTTTTTATAGGAAGAACACACAGGCAGCATCCCTGATATGGTGTATGCTGCCGTACAGTGTGTTCCTCTTAAAATAATAGAATATAAAGGAGTAATGAAAACGATGGCAGAATCTAAGGAAACACAACAGAAATCAGGAGTTTTTGGAATAGGCGAAAAAAATACGGCCTATGCGAAATATTTTGTCGGACAGAGTTATCTCAACATGCTGACAACAGAACGCGTCGTCACAGCCAATGTGACCTTTGAACCGGGATGCCGCAACAACTGGCATATTCATCATAAAGGCGGGCAGATTCTGCTCGTCACATCAGGACGGGGCTGGTATCAGGAATGGGGCCAGCCGGCACGGGAACTGCATGCCGGTGATGTCGTCAATATTCCGCCGGAAGTCAAGCATTGGCATGGCGCTGCCCAAAACAGCTGGTTTGCTCATGTAGCCATTGAAGTACCGGCAGACGGTGCCAGCAACGAATGGTGCGAACCTGTTGACGATGATGCATACAATGCACTGCCGTAAGTACAACAGGTAAAAAAAGAGCTGCTTTCCTAAATGTCACAGTCGTGATACAATAAAGTGGATAGAATACTGTAACGAGGAGATTATCATGCATTTAGGCGCACAAGAGTTAATCGTCATTTTATTGATTGTCCTTATTTTGTTTGGCGGTAAAAAAGTATCCGGTCTGGGCAAGGCATTGGGTACGAGCCTGCGTGAGTTTAAAGAAGAAGTCAATAAAACCGATGATACAGTAACAAAAGCAGCTGCCGATACGAAAGCCGTTTCCGCGCAGACGGAAAAAACGGACAAAGAAGATGCAGCTGCCGATAAGAACTAAAGGAGAAGCAGCACTATGTATTATATATCGTCATATGAAGCCCCTATGGGTGCATTGACATTGGTGAGCAATGAAGAATGTTTAATCGGAGCATGGTTTGAAGGTCAGAAGTATTATATGGCATCGGTTGCCAAGGAAGATATGGTGCCGCGGGAAAACGCTGTCTTGACACGGACGAAAAAATGGCTGGATGATTATTTTGCAGGACGAATGCCGGCATTGATTACCCTGCCGCTGGCGCCGCAGGGCAGCTCGTTCCGCAGATTGGTCTGGCAGATATTGTGCCAAATCCCGTATGGACAAGTACGTACCTATAAAGAAATTGCCGATGAAGTTGCGTCGTATGAGGGAAAAGACCATATGTCTGCCCAGGCGGTTGGCGGTGCCGTAGGCCACAATCCGATATCCATCATCATTCCCTGCCATCGTGTCGTTGGTGCGAATGGCAGTCTGACGGGCTATGCCGGCGGACTGGATAAGAAAAAAGCACTGCTGCAGCATGAAGGCATTGATGTGACGACGCTTAGGCATAATGGATAGGGCTGATTTTCTAGATACAGATTGACAAGAAGACGGAACGTTTTATATAATAAGATTGTTAAAATCTTAGGTAGTGGAATTTTCCGGACATTGTCATCTTTTAGCCACACAGTTATCTTGGATAATTGTGTGGCTTTTTCTGTATACAGGAGGATACGCATGGACCATACGCTGATGAAAACAAAACCTATTTTGCCGTTGCTGGCAGCTATGGCACTGCCGGCCGTGATTTCGATGATTGTCAACTCACTGTACAATATTATTGACAGCTTTTTCGTTGCCATGATTAGTGAAGACGCTTTGACTGCCGTGTCATTGGTGTTTCCTATACAAAATGCCGTCAATGCCGTGAGTATTGGCTTTGGCGTAGGGCTGAATGCCGTGATTTCTTTTTGCTTGGGAGCCAGGCAGGAACGGCTGGCCCATACGGCGGCTACGCACGGCATGGTATTATCCATACTGCACGGCTTGCTTTTGATGGGCTGCTGCATGGCCGTCATGCCTTCATTTCTGCGGCTGTTTACGCAGGATGCGCATATTATTTCACTGGGTCTTACGTATGCGCATATTGTGCTGGGCTTTTCCTTGGTTTTGACGGTTGATTTAGCATATGAAAAAATGTTTCAAGCCGTAGGACGCATGCAGGTATCCATGGTCAGCTTGATTTGCGGCTGTCTGACTAACATTATTGGCGACCCGATTTTGATTTTTGGCTGGGGACCCATACCTGCCATGGGCATAGCCGGTGCTGCCTGGGCTACGGGCTTGGGACAGGCTGTATCGCTGCTCGTATACTTGGCAGTACAGCAGTATCGGCCCATGCATGTACGGATTGCCAAAGCGTATTTGGTATGGGATATAGCATTGGATAAAAAAATATACAGCATCGGTATCCCGGCGATTCTCAACATGGGACTGCCTTCTGTGTTGATTACGGCGCTCAACGGCATGCTGTCCGTGTATTCTCCCATCTATGTCGTCGTGCTGGGGATTTACTATAAACTGCAGACGTTTTTATATATGCCGGCCAACGGCATCATTCAAGGCCTGCGCCCGTTGATGGGGTATAATTTTGGCGCGCGCTGTTATGATCGGGTAAAACGCTTGTATCGAACGACGCTGCTGCTGAACGGGCTGGTCATGGCAGGCGGCACGTTGGTTTGCTGGCTGGTTCCGGACGTGCTGATACATTGGTTTTCACAAAATCCGGAAACGATAGCTGCCGGCAGCACGGCGCTCCGCGTTATTAGTTTGGGATTTATCGTATCGGCCGTTTCCATTACGTCTTCCGGAGCTTTGGAAGGATTGGGCAAAGGGATGCCGTCACTGTGGATTTCTCTGCTGCGCAACATTTTGGTGCTTATTCCGGCGGCGTATGCAGGCTGCCGGCTGTGGGGACCGAACGGGATTTGGCACGCCTTTTGGCTGGCTGAAGCCGTGACGGCTGTCTGTGCCTGGTGCATATACTGCCGGGCTGCCGGGATTCCTGTGGAAAAACGTCGTATTTGACTGGTTTTTTCATCTGAAGTTTTGTATAATAATAGCCATGTATAGGGCGAGGAGGCCAAAGGTATGCTAGAAGAAAAAAATGGTGTTTCATTTGTCACCTTTGATATATTTAAGACCATACCGGCTGTAACGGCGGCTGTATCGACAC
>SAMEA104315436__coassemble_1186_pt1 | contig 18796 bp, 22 predicted proteins | sample SAMEA104315436__metabat2_low_PE_041 | metagenome-assembled genome bin SAMEA104315436 (sample SAMEA104315436) | gut metagenome | biome: Monkey gut; feature: monkey-associated habitat; material: faeces | place: China | collected 2013 | reverse complement strand
GAATCCGCTTCAAGGAACTTCTTCATAAAAATTCCCACAACAACTTGACACTATCCGGTTGTTGGGCTGAGTAGATGATAATATATTATTTTTATATTATATATAGTTATATATTATAAGAGCTGTCCAGTAAAAATCAACACGTCTTCTATTCCGTATTACGTATACTATGGATTGCCAATAGTAATACTACAGCCAGCTTATTTTCTCTCTTACTATCCATATACAAAGATACCGCTAAGGGATTGTAACATACCGTTTTTTGCTGTGCTGCATCCTGTTTTCTCTTATACAGTTTGCAGGAAAGACGCCGCAGCGCTGCAAACGATATACGTAAAACCGTATAGTAAAAGGACTGCAGCAAAATTTTCATTTTGTTACAGTCCCTTATATCTGTCCTGCGTATAGTTTTTTTTAGTGGTGGAACAAGCGAAGACCCGTCATAGCCATGGCAATGTTGTATTTGTCGCACGTTTCTATGACATTGTCATCACGAATAGAGCCGCCGGCCTGGGCGATGTAATCAACGCCGCTGCGGTGAGCTCGTTCAATGTTGTCGCCAAAGGGGAAGAAGGCATCACTGCCAAGAGCTACGCCGTTCAGCTGGGCAATCCAAGCTTTCTTTTCTTCTTTTGTAAGCGGTTCTGGTTTTTCTGTAAACAAATCCTGCCATACGCCGTCTGCCAATACGTCTTCGTAATCGTCGGAAATATAGACGTCAATAGCATTGTCGCGGTTGGGGCGGCGCACGTCATCACGAAACGGCAGGGCCAATACTTTCGGGTTCTGGCGGAGCCACCAGATATCTGCCTTGTTGCCTGCCAAGCGCGTGCAGTGCACACGGGACTGCTGGCCGGCGCCGACGCCGATAGTCATGCCGTCTTTGACATAGCATACGGAGTTGGACTGTGTATATTTGAGGGTAATCATGGCAATCAGTAAATCACGCTGTGCCGCTTCGGGAATGTCTTTGTTCTTGGTCGGACGGTTTTGGAAGAGGTCCGTCGTGATTTTGGCATTGTTGCGTTCTTGTTCAAAGGTCACGCCGAATACTTCTTTGGATTCTACAGGAGCCGGTACATAGTCCGGGTTGATTTTCAAGACGCAGTACTTACCTTTTTTCTTCGTTTTGAGAATAGCCAGGGCTTCTTCGGTATATCCCGGCGCGATGACGCCGTCAGATACTTCCCGTTTGAGCAAGGTAGCTGTTTCTACGTCGCAGACATCCGAAAGAGCTACAAAGTCGCCGTAGGAACTCATGCGGTCTGCGCCGCGGGCACACGCATAGGCTGCTGCCAAGGGAGAAAGCTGCAAGTCATCGACATAATAGATTTTCTTCAGGGTATCGCTCATGTCTGTTGCTACAGCCGCACCAGCCGGACTGACATGTTTGAAGGAAGCAGCTGCCGGAAGACCTGTGGCTTCTTTCAATTCTTTGACGAGCTGATAGCTGTTGAAGGCATCCAGCAAATTAATATAGCCGGGACGGCCGTTCATGACTTCAAAGGGAAGGTCACTGCCGTTTTTCATATACACTCTTGCTGATGATTGGTTAGGATTGCAGCCGTATTTCAATTGCAATTCTTTCATGCTCCATTACCTCCTGAAATAAAAACTCTATTGTTTATAAAATAAAAATACCGACACTTCTGGAACTTTCGCCCAGACGGTCGGCTTACGCGTACCATGCTCCCTGTGGTTATCCACTTCCGTCAGTTACATGATCTAGTTGTATTATACAAGGTGGCACCTGTATTTGTCAATGCCGCCCCCTTGCAGAGGCGGCGTATCACAAGATGAGTCTGCATACAGCTTCGTATGCCTGAACGATTTGGCATGCAGAGATGACTTGTATCACGCAGTACTGCCAAAACACATCCCATACGACAGTTCTGCTTCAGCGGGGTATGACAGCACGCACGGTAATACGGAGGATTTCTACGGACATGCCCGTCGTGTATTCCAGCTCCTGCTGTAAGGCTTGTTTGATGTGGCGCATGACTGTCTTGATGTTTTCCCCATAATAAATCGTAACGGACAAGATAATCGCCAATCCTCTGTCGGTATGATAATTTTTTTCTATTTTCAGGCGGTTGACCTTGGCCAGTCCGTCTATCTGCTGCAGTGTATGCTGTACCAAATGTTCCAGACTGGTGTTGGAAAAGATGAGTTTGCCGTAATAGCTAAAAATAGGCCGCACGACAGAATGCTCAAAATCCGGCGTCTTTTTGTCGCTCCGCCCCGTCAGGAGCGAGCGAATCGGGTTGAGCAAATAGCCGCGAAAATGCGGCTTGAGCTCCATCGTCGGCACGGGGATAATATGCTTTCCCTCTTTAAGACGGATACTCCGGGCTTTGGCTATTTCTTCCGGACAGGATACGTCTTCGATATGAATATACGAAGATGCTGCCGGCAAGTCCAACGCTTCACAGATACGGTGTATCATATGCTGGGACGTACCCAAAATGAGCAGTTTGTCAGGCTGAATATCCGTCAGTGCTTTTTTTACGTGCTGTGCATGCACTGGGTCAAAAAATACGGCACAGCGGACAGCCCGCATTTTGTTGGTTTCTTCTTTGGCAGAACGGCCGGCAACGATGCGGTTTTGATATATCAGCAGGCCGTCATCAATAATACAGGAAATATGCTGGTCATATGCCACAACCAGTGCATGATGGCTTTTGCCGGTACCGCTGGCGCCAATAAATCCAATCACCTGCATGTTTCTCACCTATCTTTTTTTATACGATATAAGCTGTTCTACATCTGTACTGTTGACCGTATACAGTCCGACTTGTTCGGGAAATCTGCCTTTGACGCCGTGAAAATCCGAGCCGCCGCTAATATACCAGTGCCGTTCCTGCGCCAGGTGCAGATAGACAGGCCAACGATCTTTATTTTGCGGATGATAGACTTCCAACCCATCAAAAGGATACTGCAGTACGTCGGAAAGACCATGGGCAATCAGCCCCGGGTGTGCCAATACAGCCAAACCGCCAGCCTGATGAATAATCCCAATACATTCTTCTATGGTTTTGCGCTGATACGGTACATAGGCCGGGCCGCCGCGATAGAGCAGTTTGTCAAAGACATCTTTGACGCTTGGGAAATAGCCTTTCTGCACCAGCATGCGGGCAATATGGGGACGGCCGACGGTACCGCCTTTGGCAAACACGTTTTCAATAGCTGCATCGTCCATGTCATATCCCAGCTGACGACAACGCCCAACGATTTCCATAGCCCGCAACTGCCGCCTTTTTTTGAACTGCGTGCAGTACTCCTGCAGCACGGCGTTTTGCGGCTGAATATAATACCCCAAAATATGGACATCTTCTTCCTCATATTCCGAGCTCATTTCAATGGCGGGAATGACGCGCACGCCCGGTGCAAAGACATGCCTTTCTGTATACGCGGCAACCGTGTCGTGGTCGGAAATCGCCATGACCTGAATGTTAGCTTTTACGGCCATGGTCGTCAGTTCTTCTGGTGAATACACGCCGTCAGAACAATTTGTATGCATGTGTAAATCTACGTTCACTGCAAGCCTCCTTGGAGCAATTTCAAAATCGATTTGATGCCTACGCCGGTCGCTCCGATGTATCCTGTTTCATCTTTCTTTTCACAAAATGCCGTGCCGGCGATATCCAAATGAATCCAAGGAACGGACGGTTTGACAAACTGTTTGATAAATAATCCAGCCGTAATGGCCCCGCCGTCACGGCCGCCTGTGTTTTTCATATCGGCAATCGCGCTTTGGAGAAGTTCTTCATATTCTCTGTCTGCCGGCAGCTGCCAAATTTTTTCATGAACCTGAGTCGATATATCAAAGAACTGATTCATCCACTCTTGGTCGTTGCCAATCATGCCGGAACGCACCGTTCCCAGCGCCGTCACGCAGGCTCCGGTCAGCGTCGCCAAATCAATGAGCCGAGTAGCTCCTTTTTCCTGAGCATACGTGACGGCATCGGCCAAGATCAGCCGGCCTTCAGCATCCGTATTTTTGACTTCGACCGTTTTGCCGCCGTACATAGTCAAAATATCATCGACATGGTATGCCATACTGGAAGGAATATTTTCTACCAATGGCAGAACAGCCAGCACATTGACTGGATATTTGAGCAGCATCAGCGCGCGAATGACGCCGACAGCTGCTGCCGCGCCTGCCATATCGTCTTTCATAAATTCCTGTCCGGCATGACTTTTGATGGACAAGCCGCCGCTGTCATAGGTCACGCCCTTGCCGACAATGCCCAGTACTTCTTTGCTGTCCGGGTCGCCTTGGTAGGCAATCGTCACAAGCTGCGGCGGGTTCATGCTGCCTTTGCCGACTGCGACAATACCTCCCATTTTTTTCTTTTCAATAGCCCATTTATTCAGCGATTCAATCAAGATGTTGTCGCCTTTGATGGTCGATGTAATAATATCGGTAAATTTCCGCGGCGTCAGTTCATTAGGCGGCATGTTAATCAAATCACGTGCCATATATATACCTTCATACACTGCCGAATAAACGTAACATTTCGTATTGAAATCTTTGATTTTGATGCTTGAAGTAATGAGATTAATATTGCGAACGGTCCGAGATACCCGATGGTTTTTATAATGGGTAAATTCATAATTGCGATACAATAAGCCGTCAATCAGGGCATCTAAATCCATTTCCAACGTATCTATCAAGACAGCCAGTTCCGCTACGCCTTCCTGCATGGCAGCTGCCATCAGCCGCTTGGCCATGAGAAAATCTTCCTGTAACGAGTAGCGAATGGGTTTGTCATCCAGCCCGATAAGGAAATACGTCTTGACCCGCCCTTCAGAAACACAATGCAGTACATGAAGGGATGTATAATGCAGCACCTGAATATGTTTTTCCGCATATGCCTGGATTAACGCCCCATCTTCTTTGGGAATACGCGATAACGCAAGCATTCGTTTATCGACACCGACAGCGATGGCATCCATGCTGCCGTTACTGTTGCAAGTAATCATACTAAATCTCTCCTCTAACCGGGCATGTACCCGCTGCTGTAATACATGATATCTTGTTGCACTACTCTAATTATACCGTTTCTGTATAACTAAAATCAAGAAAAAAAGGATGACGCATGACGTGTTTCGTTCTGATGCATTCTTTGGATTCTTCCAACAGGTTATCTTGTATGCTGTGGATAAAAAGGAAATACTTTCGTCTGATAACAGCACTGCTGTTAACCATAAAAAGCTGTAACAAAATGATTTTTCATTCATTTTGCCACAGCCCTTTTACATGCCTCGCCTGCGCCATGCCGAGGCAGTTTCTTTCATATTTCTTCTGTTCTATTGTTTGTGTACAGCTGCGGCTACTGTTTTTCTTGAGATAGACTCAGCTGCTGCAGTTTTTCATTAATGCGGAACACGGCTTGTACGTCCTCTCTTCCCAACACCGCCTCAATTTGCCGCTGCGCTTTCTGCCATAACGGAATGGCCTGTTCCAATACGCGCGTTCCTGCCGGTGACAGTATAAAGACTTTGCCGTGTCCTGCCGTCGTTTGAATATATCCATGTAACTGCAGCAATTTGACATTACGAACCATCGTACTTCTATTCAGTCCTACTGTTTGTGCCCAATGAGTAATATTGGCAGAGCCTAATCTGGATAAATTGATAAGAAGATAATATTGGGCAGCAGTCAATCCCGTTTCTTTAAAAGCCGCATCATAAAAAGCGGAAATCGTATTGGCACTGCGTCTGAGATTGGTGCAGTAACATTCGCTTTTGTACAGTGTGTAATCCATAGTTCTCCTTTTTAATCGTGGAATATGCCGCGATCAAAGAAAATATTTTTGCCGGAAATAGAAATGGGTATCCCCAGCCATAACATATTTTCCATATTCTTCATTTCAGCCGCTGTTTTACCGATGGAATACATAATACGACTGTCAGCCATGTGGATGGCCGCCGCGTTGACAGCAGATGAAACAGCAATTCCCAAATCTACATAGGAAAAGGCGCAATGGCCGCCAGCATCTTGGCAGGCAGCACAGTTGGAAAATCCGCAGTACCCGCAATGCGGAACATGGCGGTACGTCTGTTCTACGCCAATAAGAACAACGGCCTGGGCGCTGCGTACATTGGCAGCATCACGACCATACCAAGTATTCATCGCCTCGCCCATTTCCCGCGTGCCAACTTCTTCCATTTTCTTGGCTAAGGCTTCTTTTTCATCGCCAGTCAAAACCAATGTATGCAGCGTATCCTTTCCATGGGCCTTAGGAGCCGTGCGGGCAGCGGCACACATCTGGGCTGCCGTCTGTAAAGCAGCCTTTTCTTCTAAAAAATCCTGTTGATACAGCATCGTTATCCCTCCCATAATATGTATATACACCGTGTATATACATATTATGGGAGAAAACGGATTTTCTGTCAATATACTGCATACAAAATCGTATATAAATAAAAAATGTACCCAAACCATCTCTCGGTTCGGGTACAAATGTTATGGTGGACCATCAGGGGTTCGAACCCTGGACACCCTGATTAAGAGTCAGGTGCTCTACCAGCTGAGCTAATGGTCCATATGTATGTGCCTGTTTCAAAGCACATAATGTATAATACACTACTTTATGATAAAATGCAAGCATTTTTTTATTTTTTAGCAAAAGAGGAGCTGCTAGGCTCCCCTTTCTGCTAAAACCATATCCGGCCGGTGTTTATTTGCCGCAGTATGCAACAACTTCTACTTCAACCAATGCACCTAATGGCAGCTGGCCAATTTCTACGCAGGAACGAGCTGGCAATGTCTTTTGGAAATATTTGCCGTATACGCCATTCACTGTGCCAAAGAAGTTGATGTTTGTCAAATATACCGTCGTTTTGACAACATCATCATACGTAAGGCCGGCTGCTTCCAAAATAGCGCCCACGTTTTTCATGCACTGTTCAGCCTGGGCTTCTACGCCGCCGCCGACTAATTTGCCTTTTTCCGGATTAATCGCAATCTGACCGGATGCAAAGAGAAAATCTCCTGCTTTGATTGCCTGGGAATATGGGCCTACTGCACCTGGTGCTTTGTCTGTTTTGATAATTTCTACTGCCATAATCTAACCGCTCCTTTACATGTAATCATTTTGCATTAAATGATATATTTATTATAACGCAGTTTATCGGTATTGACGATACCCTGGGTTATGTGCCATGATGATTTTTTATTTCAGTGTCACATGATACTGATGGTCTTTTAAGTTTTCCATCAAATGTTCTACATGCTTTTCATTGGCCGTTTCCAATTCAAAAGATACGGCCGTGTAACCCATGCTGATGCCATGCTGGCTGCGTTCATGCGTAATGGAAAGAACGTTGGCATTGGAGTCTGCAATCAGTGTCAGCAATTTGACTAATTCTCCCGGCTGGTCCGGAATGACTGTTTCAAAGAAGACTTTACGCCACGAACGCAACAAGCCGCTGTTGATGACGCGGGTCATGTTGTTGACGTCGATATTGCCGCCGCTGACCAAGGCGACGACTTTTTTATTGCGGATGCCGGAAATCTTGCCGTTCATAAGAGCAGCTACCGGTACAGCGCCGGCCCCTTCGGATACGGTTTTGACACGTTCCAAAAGAAGCAGAATAGCACCTGCAATTTCCGTTTCATCGACAGTTACGATGTCATCGACATATTTCTTGCAAATTTCATAGGTCAAATCGCCCGGTGTTTTGACTGTAATACCGTCTGCCAAACTAGCTTTGCCGTTGACAGTCAGTATCTTGCCTTGTTCAATCGACTGTTTCATGGACGGCATGTTGGCAGCCTGTACGCCGATGATTTTTATTTTTGGATTGACGTTTTTAGCCGCAACAGCTAGCCCGGAAATAAGACCGCCGCCGCCAATCGGTGCAACAATGGCATCGACATCTGCCAGCTGTTCTATGATTTCCAAAGCAATCGTGCCCTGTCCGGCTATGACAAGCGGATCATTAAAGGGATGCACAAAAGTGTAGCCGTGTTCCTTCGTCAGTTCTACCGCTTTGGCTGCGGCTTCATCAAAGAAATCACCGTACAAAACGACATTGGCTCCATAGCCTCGTGTCGCTGTGACTTTGGCCAGCGGCGCATGCTTGGGCATGCAAATCGTCGATTGACAGCCGTATACGCTGGCTGCCAAGGCAACACCTTGAGCATGGTTGCCGGCAGAAGCTGCAATAACCCCTTTTTCCCGTTCTTCGGGTGTCAGGGAAGCAACTTTGTTGTACGCTCCTCTGAGCTTAAACGACCCGGTACGCTGCAGGTTTTCCAATTTGAGCCATACATCACAGCCTGCCAATTCGCTTACTGAATTCGTGTATGACAATCCTGTCATCTGGGCCACGCCTTTCAGCCGCTGCTGTGCTTCTTGTACCATCTTCAATGTGACTTGTTCTTCACTCATCGTCTATTCCCCCTTATAGCATGGTTGCTTTGATTTGTGTTGGTTTTACTATACCGCTTTCAATGTCCACTGTCAATAGATTTAACGTGAATGGACTTTTTCTTTATTCATTTTTTATTTTCTAATTTATCCTTACTTTTTGTCACTATACATCTTTATTTTAGTTGTAATTTAGCTATCATACGATGAAATATATGATATTATTTTGTCCATGATGTCCTTTACAAAAAGACACATGCCTGCAAAAAAAGGACTACTTACTCTTTTGAGTAAGTAGTCCTAATGTATGGTGGGCGATAACAGGATCGAACTGCTGACATCCTGCTTGTAAGGCAGGCGCTCTCCCAGCTGAGCTAATCGCCCATACTTGGTGACCCCTACGGGATTTGAACCCATGTTCTCGCCGTGAAAGGGCGATGTCTTAGACCGCTTGACCAAGGGGCCATGGCTCCTCAAGTAGGACTCGAACCTACGACAAATCGGTTAACAGCCGATTGCTCTACCAACTGAGCTATTGAGGAATCTCATGTGTTCCGTATCGGAACAAGACTTATTATACTAGGATGCTTATAAAAAAGCAAGTACTTTTTTCAATTTTTTTAATTTTTTTACAACGTGCAAGGAGAGCCTGCTGACTCCCCTTGTATACGCTGTATGCTGCCGCAAAATTATCCGCGGGACTGCAGTTTGCCGTCTTTATCATATCGGTTCTTATGATATCCTGCCAAGAAATACCCGGCTGTCACGATACCAATAAAAATCCAGCCGGCGATTAATGACATTCTCGTATCCGGATTAATCCACATCCCTACGGTGACCAATCCTAAGAAGACCAGACAGAACCAATTGGCATACGGGTACAACGGCGATTTAAAAGGATGTTCCGCCATTGTCTTTTCTCCCCAAGATTTGCGGAAGTTTTTCTGTGAATATGCCAAGACAAACCAAGCCACCATACCCGGAAAAACACTGGCACTATAAATATATAAGAATAATTTGGAATCAGGAATCAAGTAATTCAGAATAACGCCAAAGAGCAAAAATCCCAGCGTAATCATAATACCGTGCTGCGGTACACCTTTATCAGAAAGTTTGCCGAAGAATTTGGGAGCTTGTCCGTTTTCTGCCAGCGTGTACAACATACGTCCTGAACTGTAAATCCCGCTGTTGCAGCCAGAAAGTGCCGCTGTCAGGACAACAAAATTAATAATACCGGCTGCCGACGTAATTCCTACTTTGGCAAATGTCGTAACAAAGGGACTGCCCATCATGCCTAACTGATCCCACGGATAGAGCGTAATGACGATAAAAATAGCACCAATGTAGAAAATCAGAATACGCCAAACAATATTTTTCGTCGCTTTGCGGAGCGTTTCTTTCGGATTTTGGGCTTCACCGGCTGTAATCCCGACAAGCTCTACGCCCTGGAAGGCCGCCGCTACGACACACATCGCGCTCAGCATGCCGCCAATACCGTGCGGGAAAAAGCCGCCGTGAGACCACAAATTGGAAAATCCCAGCGGTACGCCGCCGTTGCCAAAGCCAAACAAAATAACCATGGCACCAACAAAGAGCATGACGACAATCGTCGTAACTTTAATAATAGCAAACCAAAATTCAAATTCGCCATAGTATTTAACGGCTGCCATATTGGCCAGCGTAACGATAATCATACCGCCCATCGCCGATATCCACTGCGGCACGAGGGGAAACCAGAATTTTACATAAATCCCGACTGCCGTTACTTCTGAAAGGCCAACGGTTACCCACAAAAACCAATAACACCACGCTGTCAGATACCCTGCATAGGGGGAAATATATTTGTGTCCATATGTTGCAAATGAACCGGTGACAGGTTCCAAATAGAGCATTTCCCCCATAATCCGCATGATAAAGAACATAACCAGCCCGGCTAAGGCATAGCACAGCAATACGGACGGGCCAGCAATATTAATCGTACTGGCTGACCCCATAAACAACCCGACACCAATCGTACCGCCCAAGGCAATCATCTCAACGTGGCGAGGCTTGAGGCCTCGTTCCATTTTATTGTTTTCCATAATATCCTCCCTGATTCTGCTTATTTCAACGTCACATTATATTGATGGTCTTTCAGCTGTTCCACGAGCTGTTCCACATGTTTTTCATTGGCCGTTTCCAATTCAAACGATACGGCTGTGTAGCCCATGCTGATGCCATGCTGGCTGCGTTCATGCGTGATGGAAAGCACATTGGCATTGGATTCAGAAATAAGCGTCAGCAATTTGACTAATTCTCCCGGCTGGTCCGGAATGACTGTTTCAAAGAAGACTTTACGCCACGAACGCAACAGACCGCTGTTGATGACGCGGGTCATATTGTTGACGTCGATATTGCCGCCGCTGACCAGTGCTGCGACTTTTTTGTTGTGGATACCGGAAATCTTGCCGTTCATGAGGGCAGCTACCGGTACGGCACCGGCCCCTTCGGATACGGTTTTAACGCGTTCAATCAGCCAAAGGATCGCCCCTGCAATTTCCGTTTCATCGACGGTTACGATGTCATCGACGTATTTTTTGCAGATTTCATAGGTCAAATCGCCCGGTGTTTTGACTGTAATACCGTCTGCCAAACTAGCTTTGCCGTTGACAGTCAGTATCTTGCCTTGTTCAATCGACTGTTTCATAGACGGCATGTTGGCAGCCTGTACGCCAATGACTTTAATCTTCGGATTGACGTTTTTAGCCGCAACCGCCAGCCCAGAAATAAGACCGCCGCCGCCAATCGGTGCAACAATGGCATCGACGTCTGCCAGCTGTTCTATGATTTCCAAGGCTATCGTACCTTGTCCGGCTATGACGAGCGGGTCGTTAAAAGGATGCACAAAGGTGTAGCCGTGTTTCTTCGTCAGTTCTACTGCTTTGGCTGCGGCTTCATCAAAGAAATCGCCGTGCAGCACGACGTTGGCACCATAGCCGCGTGTAGCAGCTACTTTGGTCAACGGTGCATGCTTGGGCATGCAAATCGTCGATTGACAGCCGTATACGCTGGCTGCCAGGGCAACACCTTGGGCGTGATTGCCGGCAGAAGCCGCGATAACCCCTTTTTCCCGTTCTTCCGGCGTCAGGGAAGCGACTTTGTTGTACGCTCCTCGAAGCTTAAACGACCCGGTGCGCTGCAGGTTTTCCAATTTGAGCCATACATCGCATCCAGCCAGTTTACTGACTGAATTGGTGTATGACAATCCTGTCTTTTGTGCGACACCTTCTAACCGTTCTTGGGCTTCCTTGACCATTTGTAATGTAACTTGTTCCTTGCTCATACTGTATTCCTCCTTATGAAATATATACACGAATCGTCTCAGGATACATTTGCTATACAGTGCAGCTATTGCAATGCATTCCCTTATTGCATCTTCACTATACCTTTTCTTCTGTCCTCTGTCAATAGATTGGTGAAATCCTAATGTTTTTATGGTTTTTGCTTGCTTTTCGTTATTTTTATTTAAAAATCAGGTTTTATCTGCTTTATATATGTATATTTTTTAATCATTTTCAAAACATTTACTTTCCGTTGTTTTTATTTTGTATTCTATCAATGGACATTTCGTTGTGAGCAACGGATGTATGCCATTTCCGTACAATACGTTTTTTATGTTACATTTTTAACATGCCGTAAAAGACAATGGCATCTATGTATGTATTTGCAAAGTAAATAAAAAAGCTATCGTATGGAGATTTTTTTCTCATACGCAGCTCATGTACAATGTATTATGCAAAATTTCTATGCTTGCATTGACTGCGTCTGTCATATCTTACACTATGTGGCATACAGAACAGACGATGACCTGCAGCAGAATCATAAAAAAGGGGCTTGTCATTTCGACAGCCCCTAAGCCGTACACACATTATGCTACTGTTTTTGCTTGTTCTTTTCTTTTTATTTTTCTAATGACATGTATGAGACAATATAATACAGCCATAACCCCTATGCCGCCTCCGGCATATCCAATGTTAGCAACAGTGTACTGGGTCGTTACCCAGCCGCCAAACCAAGTGCCTGTTCCTATTCCTAAATTAAAAATACCGGAATAAATGGACATAGCCACGGCATTGGCATGAATTGGCACACATTGCATTACTTCCGACTGTAGGGTAATGTTAAAGGCCATGGAAGCAATCCCCCATAATACACAAATACCTAGGATGGCATAAAAATTGGCTGCCGCTGCCTGTAATACCAACAAAGACAGGGCCAGCGCCGCAAAGCTGAAACGAATAAAACGGAACCGGTAATGGTTATAGAATATAGAAAACAAACAGCTGCCAATAAACCCGGAAAAGCCAAACACAATCAGCAGCATCGTAATCCATGAATCAGACAGATGGGCTGCCTGTGACAAAAAGGGTTCTATATAGCTGTAACCCGTATAATATGCTGTCGCAGTCAATGCGGTCAGCACATATATGCTTGTAAGTACAGAATTTTTTAATAAATTAGGCAATTCAGCAACTGAAAAGTTCGCTTGATTGGTAAGACGAGGAAAAACAAAAAACAAATACACCATCGTTGCAAACGCAGCAACGGCAATAAGCATAAACGTCATGCGCCAGCCCAAATACAGACCAATCATCCGCCCTAATGGCAAACCAAAAATCATCGCAACCGAAGTCCCCGTTGCGACCATACTCAAGGCCATCGCGCGATGTTCTTTGGACACGAGCTGCACAGCTATCGGCGCGGCAATAGACCAAAAAACAGAATGGGCGCAGGCAACACAAATACGCGCAATAAGAAGCATCACAAAATTGACGGCCGCTCCGGACAATATTTGACCAATACAAAACAACGTAATCGTCGCAAGCAGCAGCCTTTTCAATTCAATCTTAGAAACAAGCAGCATTAAAGGCAAAGACAATATGGCTACAACCCAGGCGTAAGCTGTAATCATAATCCCAGTACCAGCCTCTGTCATATGAAAGGCCCCAGAAATATCCGAAAGCAAGCCAATCGGCATAAATTCTGACGTATTAAAAATAAACGCCGCTATCGTTATCCCTAAAACAGCTATATACTGCCGCAATGGAATCTTATTCTTTTGCATACACTGCATCGCTATCCTTTCTTTCTTTTTAGCAACGTTATTATAGTATACAATTTGCACATACAGGTCAAGCAAAATATCTGTAAAAAAAGACTTTCAGCCCAATGATTGAGCCAAAAGTCTTTTTTACAGAACTATGTTATTTCACCAGTTATATGATGCACGCAAGGTAACGATTCGTTTCGATTCCTTACATCATGCCAGGCATTTTTCCATTGATGCCCACTGGATTTTTCAAGCATTAAGAAGCCCCATTTTATCAGGATATTTCAGATGTCGAGTCTCCTTATTTCTTATCTTTTACTTTGGGTTTTAAGTATTTTGTTCTCGTTCTGTTCTCCGGCCGCATCAATAAATAAAAATTTCTTTATATTACATATTTTATGTTATCTTCGTTACTATTTTATTAAGCACGGTTTTGACAATGTAGCCAGTACCTACTGACCTGACGGGATTTTTCATTATTCTGTTTCATGCTGTGGTTCTAGTCCATACAACCGTTCCATGCCCGCACGCGTTACCAACCAGATACGCCCTGCCTTTCTCGCCTCGTTTGACGTAAATCGAGGCGAGGACTTCTTATATCCAGAGCAGGCTTGCTGTATGGTAATAGGAGCCTTGCCCCATTTTTCTGCCGCTTCTGCCGCAGTCATGACTTCATCCAACGGATTCATTTTCTCACCACCTTAACTAAAACATAAACCGAAATAATCAATGCAACGATAGCTATTCCTAATGTCAATTCTTGCATAATTCCGATATGGACGATATAATTGTTTTGGAAGTACCTGAGGGGTTGCGCCCCCTCAGGCTTGAACTTCTTACTTTCTAGAAGCCTTGTACAACAGGATTGCTGTTATTAGATTAATCACTGCTGTTACAAGGCTTATTATCATTATAGCCTCGTCCATATCATCACCTCCTCTCTACGATTATATTATACATGTTTAAACGTGTATTGTCAATGTTAAGCCATGTATAATTGTAAAAAAAAATCCCGCCAGGCCAGTAAATAACCGGCTTGACGAGATTACTCATGCTCAATATAGTTTTAAAGTGAAATTGTATGTATTTGTGTCTGAAGCTTTTGCAGTTCCGTAAAAACGGAGATGCCTAGTTCTTCAGCAATTTTGACAATATTTTCATGTTCTTCTGGTTTCCGCTTATAATCTGGTATTTGTTTCAGTAAACCGTTCATTGTTAATAATTTTTCACTGATAATTTCTATAGCCTCTTGAACAGGTTTTGTATTACAGCTTACTTTCTGTACAGGAGGCTTTGGAGTATATTTTCCAATTCTAAAATATTCTTCAATGTGCTCTTTTAATTTTTGGTAAAGTCCCAATAGCTTAAGAAGCATAATGACACTGCCTTGCGGATAAATAATTCTCCGCCCAACTTTATCAGTCAATTTGTTTTCTTCGCGAAACAATTTAGCATCTACAGCCATAAGCAAAAAATACCGCAGCCTTTCAGCCTTTGCACGGGCTCTCATCGTTGCTCGATTGATACCAGTAAGCTGCTGGAGCTGAATAGCCGTCATGACAATATTACCATGCCATGTAACCCGTTTAAGTACCGGCACAGGCGCAGCAGACTGGCATTCTTTGAGGGCTTGTTCCATTTCATGAAAACGATTGATATATGTTGCCGTAAATAAGGCACCTTTTTTGCCGGTCATTTTATGAGCGATAAACTCACAGCCCTTTTTCGTAATAAGGTAGCATTTTCTTTTCTCGCCTTTGGAATCTTGATATGAAGATTCTTGGAAGAAATCAACCAACGCAAAATTGAGTTCGTTAAAATCAGATAAATATTTGCTATATGTGGCAATATCTCTCAATAGATTTGCATGGCGTTTTGGCAACATCTTTGCGACTTCCCGACTATCTAAGGTTAATGCTTGTAAATTGTTCATGTTTGGTAACTCCTTTCATTTGAAAGAAGCCATGCCTTATGATACAATACTTCATGAGGCATAGCCTCAGTGATTTATAAGGTATTGCAACTTTTCCAGGGTGCGCAATACCTTATTTATTTATTTATGTCTTTTCCCAACTTTTTTATTCCTCTACGAATACCTTCTGCACGTGATATGTTTTCCTGCAAACAATATTTTTCTAGAATTTGTTCGCATTCAAAATCCAATCGCACATGAATCGGTTTTAATTTAGGATTGTCAGTTGGTCTACCTATTTTAGGGCTCATATAGTCACCTCTTTTCTGTAGCCCAAAATCATTATATATTTTCGGGCTACAGAAGTCAAGTAAAAAATAATCCCATCAAGCCAAAATATACTGGCTTGATGGGATTTTCTTTATTCTGTTTTATGCTGTGGTTGCGGTCCGAACACCCGCTCCATACCTGTTCTTGTTACTAACCAAGTCTTTCCCGATTTTCGGGCTTCAGTATGTTTCATTCTAGGAGGAATATTAGCATACCCTTTACATGCCTGTTGTACTGTTATGGGTGCTTTCCCCCATAATACCGCCGCTTCTGATGCGGTCATTACTTCTTGCAGCGCTTTCTCGCTAAAACCATTGCAATCCATACTCCCGTCAATCCTCCTGATATAAATAATTTAATATGTTCCCAGTTCCATTCTGTCGTATAATTCGCCAAAATTATACCTACAATAAAAATTATATATAGAAAATATTTTTTCATTTCTTTCTGCTCCTTTTGCTGTTATAATAAGAGCAGGTTTGGGGCTTATGCCCCTTTCCTACTCCCGGCTTCGTTTAACGCTTCTGCTTTGGTCGGCGATGGCGTTTACGAGGCCGTTTCTTTTGGGATTTCTGTTTTTCTAACCGTTTTTGCAGTATCAAGCTTGCCCCTTGAAGAGCTAACCCTGCAACACCAATCAGGATTTCCAGTAAATCCTTCGTTTCTTTATCTATCATTTTCACCCCCTCTCTCTTACATTTATATTATAACGTATATGCGTTGATTTATCAATGTATATGCGTTGATTTACTACAAAAAATAAGGTGTCAGGCTAGATTTTCTCTAGTCTAACACCTTTTTTTATGTACTATTATTACCTAATGATAGACATTTCAATCTATTTAGTATAAAATAATGATACTAGGCAAAGTTGCAGCTTTGCTTAGTATCATATCAAAATTATAGTTTTACTTATTTATGTGTAGGGCTTTTCGGTCTGGAACCATTTCCAATCCAGATACGGAAAGCCTTTTTTCCATAATCTTTAGCGTATATCGTTTTTCCATCTTTAGTTCGGAAAGAAGCTCGAAAAATCCACATATTCTCACCTCCTTTCGTTGGTATTTCATATAATCCCCCCTTTACTTAACATATTATCTATAATAAACAGGATCTTATCCCTGGAATTTTCATCTACGTAACTGAATTCTTGCGGCCTGACTTGATATACCATAAGTACGTTGTACTTCTACAACTGACAACCCCTTAATCGTCTTTGCCGGAGCTAACAACTCTCCAGCAAAGACGTTGGCTTGCCACTCAGGATCACGATATGCGGGGTGTTTTCTTTTTGGGTCTGCTCTAGCAAATGACACTGCATTCTGGCTATGAAGGAATAAATGCCCGATCTCATGCGCAATAGTCATGCGATCTCTTTCACATCCCTCGCATGCTCGATTATATACGTCTTCCCTTATATAAATAGCATTCTTTTCAGGAATCATTTTACCGTGATCGTCACCCATTTCTTGTTTAGTCTTGACCTCAAAATTGATACCCACATCTACTAAATCCCGCTCTAACAGTGAAACAATATCAATATATTCACAATCTGACAAGTTAAATATGTCCCTAACAAGAGCAACTTTTTCTTGAATTTGCTTAACAGATAGTGGTTCTGCTACCATAGGTCCCATAAACAAATCATCATTCCCCCTTACTTAAAATCTTTTTAATTTTTTCAATCTGCTCATCATCCATATTGGTGAATCTCCTTGCAAAGGCAACGGCTAAATTTCGTTGTTCAATAGATGCATTTTTCAGATTGAGCTGAACATGCTGATTAGAAGTTTCTGCTGCTTTTTGTAATTGTTTAATCGTTTCTTGGTTTAAATCGTATGTCTCGCTAATACCTTTAATAATTTTGCCGGTGACATTGCGCTTTCCATTTTCAACAGCCGAAAGATACGATGATGTTACACCTAATCGTTCCGCCATGTTCTTTAAATATTCATCGTGGTCGATCCGTATTTTTCGTAACATCTTGCCAAATTCGGTTATCATGCTCCCACTCCTTTTCCTTTCCTGAATGATTCAATTTACCATTTTTAGTTTATTCTATCATCTACCATTTGTGTTGTCAATAAGTTACTATAAAATTCGTGTATAAAACAAAAGGGGGCTGTCGCCAAAGAAGAAAAATCCTCTTCGTGCGACAGCCCCCTTTTGTTTTATTGCTATTTGCAGCCTATCCAAAGCACCGCTACTCCGGCTATCACGGCCCACGTGTTTCTCTGCCGTTTTAGCCGCTTTTGCTCATCAGTCATTGCGTTTATTTGCGCTGTCAACGTCTGCAAATATTCGCTTTGCTTCTTCAAGTTGTTTTCTGCCAACGTCAATGAGACTTTGGCACTCGTCAATAATTGTTGCGTCTGCGTCAGCTCGGTTCTGCAGCTCGTCAAGTTGCCCGACAGCTGTATCAAGGTCTGCTTGTCCGCTGTCGAGTTTTGACTGAGCATCGTCAATTTGAGCTGCAGCGTCTCCAATGTCATTTCTTGCTGATTGATTATCTCTTTCAGCTTGTTGTATTGTGACGCTTGTATCGTTACCGTCTGCGGCGCAGTCGTCGTAGTATCCGCGGCCAAATCAGCCGACGATAACGCAAAGACCAACAAGCAGCACAACAGCAATAGTTTTCTTCGCATCCATGCCAGCTTCCCTACGAAAATGCACGGTACACGATAAGCCCTAATAAAAACAGGACTATGCCGCGGAAAAAGTAATTGCCATAGCCTGTACCGTGGTACGTTTCTTCAAAAGACGCTTTCACGTCATCAACTCTTTCATCGACATCCTGCTTTACTTCGTCAATTTTGTTCATCAGTTCGTCTTTTAATTCCTGTAATTTCTGTTCGTCCATGATAATTTCCTCCTATAACATTAATTGATAATCGGTAATCCCGCGTGCGATGGCACGGGCAAAATCATCAGCCCGGCTTTCGAGCAGCTCTGCGTCGGCGTCATTATCAATAAACGCTGTTTCGACGAGGACAGCGGGCATTGATGTATGCTTGAGCACGATAAGCCCCGGCATTTCTTTTACACCACGGTCGATAACCGGCAGTGATGTCACAATCTGGTTTT
>SAMEA104315436__coassemble_1170_pt1 | contig 19247 bp, 19 predicted proteins | sample SAMEA104315436__metabat2_low_PE_041 | metagenome-assembled genome bin SAMEA104315436 (sample SAMEA104315436) | gut metagenome | biome: Monkey gut; feature: monkey-associated habitat; material: faeces | place: China | collected 2013 | reverse complement strand
CCTTGATTTGTCAATCTGTTCATAGAATTCTACGAACTGGTTTTGAATGTTAATAGGCGGGATGTGGAAAGACAATCCCTTAATTATTGTTAAGTTCAGTCCATCCATAATGGCACCTTTGCACTGCTTTTGAAGTTGCTTACGAATATCTGGATGAATCTGAAATGCACAAGACAAAAATTGAGCGTTAACTATCTCCACATTCGGTGTAATACAAGCAAGATGCTTTGTGTTGATTGCTTTAGGTATATCAGCAGGAATAACGGCAGAACGCCCAACCGTTCCCATAATAGTAATAATCACATCTCCGGGATATACGGTATATCTCTTTAACTGTTGATACTTTTCTTCTGTAATGTATCTCATACGGTTGTATGAAAATTTATTTTCTACTGCATTATCTATACCTAACACAAACACACCACTATCAACAAACTCGTCATGATGTAACGCACTCCCAAAGGGTCCAGTTCTCATATTTTGGGAAACATCGGCTATAGTGCAATATGGCCACTCCAACGCCACATCGGTTTCTACAAACAGTTCGATAAATCGGGATTTGATTAATTCATCAAATAAAAGTATTTCCTTTTTTCTTAATTCAATCATTTTTTCAACATGATTAAAAATACCTATAAATTTCTTTTGTTCGTCCATTGAGTGAACATTAAATGTTTCTTTTTTATAATCCCTAAAATAAATATGAGGAATTGTAGCACCAGAATAATATCTTTCCAAGTGCATATTACTGATGACGTAGAAAAGATATTCCGCAAGAATATTATTCTTAGGAATGAGATATTGTAGAGTACCAATAACTGATGACTTTGACGGGCACAAAATTGCCCTTCCAATTCCAGCTCCATCTTTCACTACAGCAACATAGGGATTTTCTTGCTGATAGAAATCTACATTTCCAATATATCCAGAAGCCCCGTAAATGGGATATTTTCCACTTTTTCCTGCAACATCTGACAACCTTATATTTGAGGTACCTTTATCACACACATCTTCTAATTTTGCCTTCATAGTGTTTCTCCAATATATGTTAATATTATTTAAGCATATCTTTAAGTTGATTCATTTCCTGCAGTATTTGTTTTTCTAATGCATCTAAGTTTTGCAAGATTTCTTCTGTCGGCGGATATTCTACCGGTACATACTCGATTTCTTTGTATTTGTTGATGGATAAGTCATAGTCATTATCCACGATTTCTTGCTTGGGTACGAAGAAACTCTGTTCCGTCCGTTTTCTCTCTGTTTCAGCTTCTCGATGATGGAATCGTTCGATGATATCCGGAATATCGTTTTCCTGTACGGGAGTTCGCTTGTCATCCAGTGAGTAGCCATCGGCCTTCATATCGTAGAACCATACATCATCCGTACCGCCGGCATTGGTTTTGGTAAAGACCATGACGGCCGTAGATACACCGGCATAGGGCTTGAATACGCCGCTGGGCATGGAAATGATAGCTTCCAGCCGCTGATTTTCCACGATTTCCTTTCGAATAGCCTTATGGGCTTTGGAAGAACCAAACAATACGCCATCTGGCACGATGCAGGCACAGCGTCCCCCGTTCTGCAGCATTCGCAGGAACAAAGCCAAAAAGAGCAGTTCTGTTTTCTTGGTCTTGACCACTTTCAGCAAGTCATCAGCTACTACGTCATAATTTAGACTCCCTTTGAAAGGCGGATTTGCCAAAATCAAAGTATGGCATGCTTTGTCCTGGTTCTGTTCGGAAAGGCTGTCTTTGTACTGAATATCCGGGTTTTCGACACCGTGCGTCATCATATTCATAGCCCCGATACGCAGCATCGTCCGGTCCATGTCATATCCATGAAACATTTCATCGTTATAATGCTTCTTTACTTTTTCATCAAACATCACCTGATCTCGATACTTTTTCTGCAGGTATTCTCCAGCTGCTACCAAAAAGCCCCCAGTGCCACAAGCTGGGTCACAAATGATATCTTCCACCTTTGGCTCTACCAACTCGACCATCATCTTAATTATATGACGGGGTGTACGGAATTGACCATTGGTGCCAGCTGTCGCAATCTTGGACAACAAGTATTCATATAAGTCGCCCCGAATATCACTATTCTTCCAGTCGATTTCATCCATCGCCGTGACAATCTGTTCCAGCAGCTGCGGCGTAGGGATTTTGAAAATAGCATCGGCCATATACTTAGAATACGCACTTTCTTCATCGCCATGCAGTTCTTTGATAAAAGGAAATACCCGTTCCTGCATCGTTTTATACATGTCCTGCGCCGTCGCGTTTTTAAACTGGGACCAGCGGCAATCTTGGTGCTCGGCATCAAATTTGCTTGTATATGGAACCCCCAGCATAACACTGCCGGCACATTTTTCGGTATCCACTTCATCCAGTTCCCGAATAAACATCAAGTACGTAATTTGTTCGATAACATCCAACGGGTTGGTAATACCGCCCGTCCAAAACATCATCCACAGTTTATCAACTTTATTTTTCAACTCGCCAGTAATCAAAAAAGGCACCTCACATTTCGTATAAGAAAACACAGTATACATTGGAATTATTATAACAAATTTTTGATGCTTCTGCAGTTTTTCAGATTATAAAAAGCATCCACTTGCTAAAAAAAAATCCCATTTAATTAGTCAGGCATGATATGCAAGTTATTGTTGCACGTAGATTGTAAATTCGCTTTTCTAATTCATTTTTATCTTTTCTATATCTAGTTTACTAGATATTTTTTCAGTTGTCAACTATATTTGACAATTTACTTTTAACTAATGTATAATGTATTTGACATCTTAATAGGAGAAGCAAATAATGAAAATTGGAGAATGGGTAAAACAATATAGAAAAGAACATGGATTATCCATGCAGACTTTCGGTGATATGTGTGGTCTCAGTCGTGCATACATATCTATACTTGAAAAAGGCATTAATCCAACTACAAATAAACCTTTTTCACCTACAATGCAAACCGTACAAAAAATTGCTGATGTTACTAGACTTGATTTAAATCTATTAGATAATGACCAAAAACTTATTATTAATGCTAAACCTCCTTCAACCAATATAAATAATATTTCTTCTAGTGATGACCAGCAATTATTAAATTTATATCATCAGTTAGATGTAGAAGATCGTGCAGAAATCCGCGGCGAGATGAAAGGCATGCTGCGTGCTGATAAATATAAGTCAAAAATTAAAGACGAATCGGTAGGATAATTGAAGTCGATTTTTCAAAATAATATTCATCTAAAAATGAATCCGAACGAATTGACGATGTCCAGTTTTTTGTAACTAGATAAACTTCATAACAAGATTTTCTTGACAAACGAATAATCTATGATATAGTACAAGTAGTGAATCGCTTTGCATCTCGCTGGTGCCGGGCACTAGGACCACTACTTCGGTAGTGGTCCTTTTTATTTATAAGGAGTATTTTATGGAATATGATAAACCATTTTTAACTTATGAGCAACAAATAAGCCTTTTAAAAGAGCGTGGCTTAATTATTGAAAACCATGAATTTGCAATCTATGCACTAAGTACTGTCTCATATTATGACTTAGTGAATCGATATAAGCGTTACTTTATGCATGACACCAAGTTTAATGATAATGTATCTATCGGCTTATTATATTATTTTTTCCTATTAGATAAGTCGGTGCAAGCGGTCATTATTAAATATAGTCTTCTCATAGAAAATTTATTTAAAACAAAACTATCTTACGCCATTGCCGAGGATTTTGGTGTTGATTTAAATGACTACTTAAATGCTGAACATTATAAATCTTCCATAAAGAAATTAACTTTTTCGGCTATCCATAAAAATATCATGTATTCAATAGAATCTCCCAGTCTTAGTAATCCAACCCGACATTATAAGATACATCATAATCATATTCCTCCGTGGATTCTCTTCAAAAATATATCGTTCAGTAATTCCATTAACCTGCTAAAGTTATTGAGAAAAGAACAAGCTGTAAAAGTGGTGAATTCTTTATTGCCAACACCAGCACTGACCTTTGAACAAAAGCTAAACTTTATCTATTGTTCTTTAACTGGTATACGAAAATTCAGAAACATGGCAGCTCATAATCTTGATTTTACATCTTTTCGCTTAGACTCAAAACGGAAAATTCCACACTCGCTTCTCTATCAATTATTGGGAGATACTTTAGTGAAGAAAAACTCCAAAACAGATAAAAAAGCTGCTTCCGGTTTATATGGAATACTTTTATCTATGTTTGTTTATTTGTCTACCCCCTATCTTAGAGCTAATATAATTAACGACCTTCTGTCCCCCTTGCATGGTATTTATGATAGTGAATCATCAATTAGATACACTTTATACAACGTGTACGCTGCTATTACTGGGATGCCTACTGATTTACTATATCGTTTGCATTCTTATTTAGATTTAATGTTAGTCGAAAATAAAAAATATTGGCTATCCAACAAACATAGTATGACAGAATTTCCTAAATAGCAAAAAATCTACCATGCATATTCCTTTCTCTGAAAATGAACCGGCTATTTTATGGCAGCATACAGATAATAAGTTAGTCCGTGTACTGCTTATATATCTACACGGGTATGCGTCCCATCGAGCTATATACCATCCAAATAGAAAACGTTCATCTCAAAGAGCGGTATCTTGCAGGCGGGGTAAAAACAGTTGCTGGGCGTAACCGTATTATTCCAATCGCCCGGTGTATTTTTCCGTTTGTCACAGAGATATATTCTCAAGCCCGTTTTCTTCATTCTTCCACCTTGCTGCCACCCGATTATATTCCAACCCGCATAGACCGTCCTTTGAAAAAATTATGTGCAGATTTGGGTATGCCTATGCATCGCAGACATGACACACGCCATACATTTATCACCATGGCTAGAAACTATGGCATGGATTTATTTATCCTAAAAACGATTGTTGGCCATGCGCAAACGGATGTTATCAGCGATGTGTATACGCATAAAAATACTAAGCAATTGATTGACGCCGTCGATAAATTACCCATAAAATTCACCGCTTCCAGTGTAGCCACCGTAATAGAATTAGCCAAAATCAGCCAAAAAACAGCACCGATCACATCTAAAGAATGTGACAACGGTGCTGTTTTGTTTGGTTTATTCTTCGTCTTCCGGCAAGTCTGCGTTATGGTAAACATCCTGTACGTCGTCGATTTCATCGAGAGCATCTACAAAGCGTTCCATTTTTTCTGCGTCTTCGCCTGTCAATTTGATGGTATTTTCCGGTACCATCGTAATCGAAGCGTGTTCCGTTTCGATACCTGCGTCTGCCAATGCTTTTTCTACATCGTCAAAGGCTTCCGGCGTCGTAATGATTTCGAATTCTTCGCCTTCGTCTTTTACGTCGTCAGCACCGGCATCCAACGCTACTTCCATCAGTTTGTCTTCGTCAGCTTGTTCTTTGGATACGACAAAAATGCCTGTGCTGTGGAACATCCAGCCTACGCAACCTGTTGCGCCGAGGTTGCCGCCGCATTTGGAAAATTCGTGGCGTACGGCAGCTGCGGCACGGTTGCGGTTGTCTGTAAGGACATTGACCGTAACGGCAACGCCTGCCGGGCCATAGCCTTCATATACGATTTCTTCATAGTTCTGGCCTTCTGTTGCGCCGGCGCCTTTTTGGATAGCACGTTTGATGTTATCTTTAGGAATATTGTTTTCTTTCGCTTTCTGCAAAGCCAATTTTAAACGCATGTTGCCGACGGGATCCGGGCCGCCCATACGAACGGCAATCGTGATTTCACGACCGATTTTTGTTGTAATTTTACCGCGGATAGCGTCGTTTTTTCCTTTTTTACGTTTAATATTTGCCCATTTCGAATGTCCTGACATTCTAATGCCTCCCTTGTTATTTCCACCATTCTTCGCCAGCGAGACGATCTAAGATAATCGCCGCAGCTGAGCGGACGGAAAGGTGATTATAATCCCCTGCACCATAAATCGGTTCCAGGATAAAATCGAATTGTTCCATCGTTTCCTTCGTCATACCATATCCCGTACCAAGGAGCAGCAGGATGGGCGTATCGTCTTCTTCCCTCTTGCGGCGCAGGTCCTTGTAGGAAATCGTATTGGCATACACCCTGGCATCTGTCGTGACGACATAGGGACGCTTGCCTTCTGCTTTGGCAACCGCTTCGACAGCCGCTTCGATGGAAGGGCGGATGTCTACGATGTCAAAGGCTTGCGTGCGGTACGAATTGTATTTCCTGCCGGCAGGGCTTTCCCAAAAGTCGATAATTTTGTGTACCATGTCCAGTTGTCCCTGTACATGGTGGATAATAAAGTATTTTTTTACGCCATAGGTTTTGGACGAACGGGAAATGTCATGAAGATCATAGTTTGTAATCGCCGTTGCTATGACATTAAAATTTTTATCATAAATAGGGTAATGTACCAACCCGACATACAAAGCGGATTTCATTATTTCTTCTCCTCTTTCCAGTGTGCCAACAGTTCTCTGTCTTTGGGTGACAAAGAGGCTGTCTGCAGCAAATCAGGCCGTTTTTTCAGCGTTCGTTCCAATGCTTTTTCATGCCGCCATGCGTCAATTTTGGCGTGGTCGCCATTTCGCAGCACGTCCGGAACAGCTTGTCCGCGAAATACGGCAGGCTTGGTATACTGCGGATATTCCAGCAGCGATGCATAAAACGAGTCATCTACCGCACTGCCTGTCGAGCCGAGCACGCCCGGTATCATGCGGGCTACGGCATCGGTAATGGTCATGGCCGGCAGCTCGCCGCCGGTTAGGACATAATCACCGACAGAAATCGTTTCATCTGCCAAATCCGTTTCCACGCGGTAATCGACGCCTTCATAATGTCCGCATAGCAAAATAAGCTGGTCATAGCCAGCGAGCTCACGGGCTTTGGCTTGGTCAAAAGTCTGGCCAGCCGGCCCCATCAGGATAATGCGTCGTTTGGGCACATTGCGGCGTACGGCTTCGACAGCGGCATACAGCGGGCCTGCTTTCATGAGCATGCCGCAGCCGCCGCCATAAATCGTATCGTCTACCATGTGATGACGGTCATATGTAAAATGCCTCGGATTGGTCACATCCAGCTCCAGCAGACCGGCTTTTCTTGCTCTGCCGATGATGCTGTGGCTAAAAAAGGCTTCGATAAATTCCGGAAAGAGTGAAATAATGTCAATCCTCATTTGTCATCCACCCATTCCGGCGGATCGATAACCATGCGGTCAGCCTTTTCGTCAATGGATTTGACAACGTCGGGAATCGCGGCATACAGCCATTCTTTTCCCTGTTCGTCCGTCACAACGTATACGTCGTTGCTGCCGGTTTTCAGGACGTCTGTGACGTTACCCAATTTATGATCCTGTGTATCGTATACGGACATACCGATAATATCGAAGACATAATGCTGTCCTTTTTTCAGGGGCACCAAATCTTCGCGCGGCACTTCCAAGGCTTTGCCGACGAGAAGTTCTGCCGCATTGCGGTCTTCTACGCCGACGAATTTCATGAGTACGACTCGTTTGTGAAGACGGGCCGAGCGTACTTCATATTTTTTGCCGCCGATATAGCCGTATTTCATATGCAGAAATCGTTTTGGAAAATCTGTATCGGGATAAATACGAACATCACCCCGCACGCCGTGCGGGGCAACTATTTGACCGATTGTAAAAAGTTCCAACCCAGTCATCGTATTTTATTGGCGGATGGCAACAATTTTGCCGTCTTCAAGCAAAATTTCTGTTCCCATCATTTTTTCTAAATCATCGCCGACTTTGACAACGACAGTCTGTTCGAGCGTGCCTTGTCTGATTTCGGAACCGATTGTTAACTGTTCAGCTTCGCTTCTGTCATGCTGTGCCTTGGCTTTGGCAGCCTGCAGACGCTGTTTCTGTTCTTCTACTTTTGCCCGCAAAGAAATCAACCCTTGGGCATCAATTTTGGCCTGTTCGGTCATCATGCGTTTTGCCTGGAATTCCAGGTTCTGCATTTCCCGGTCAATATCACTCAAAGCCTGGTCGGTATTCTTGAGAATCTTGTCCTTGAGCTCCTGAGTAACCTTTGCTTTGACAGCGACAGGAACGCGTAATGTAATCTGATCCATGGTTCCTCCTATACGATATCAACTGATACTTTCTTATTTGCCTTCACAGCCGCAGCCTTGACAACAAGGCGCAGTGCTTTCGCAATCTTTCCTTGTTTGCCAATGACTTTGCCCATATCTTCGGGTGCGACATGAAGTTCGTAGACTTCGAGGCCTTTTTTCTGAATTTTAGTAACTGTAACTGCTTCAGGGCTTTTAACAAGCGCTCTGGCAATACATGCAATTAACTCTTCCATAGGTATCAGCCTCACTTACTTTTTGGATGCTTCAAACTGAGCCATGATGCCGGCTTTTTTGAAAAGGGAGCGAATCGTATCAGTAGGCTGTGCGCCTTTGCCGAGCCATGCTACTGCTGCTTCAGCATCAACTGTCAAACGGTCAGCTGCTTCTTTAGCCGGATCGTACATACCCAATGTAGCAACCGGACGGCCGTTATTGCGAGCGTCACGGGAATCAGCAACAACTACACGATAAATCGGTTTCTTTTTAGCACCTAAACGAGCCAAACGAATTTTAATCATGAAAATCACCTCCTCTATTTGATATCCGCCCTGACGGGCCGATTAAAAGGGAAAACGTGGCAAAAAGCCGCGTCGTTTACTTTTTTGTGCTTTCTTTGCCTGCTTCATCATTTTCTGCATTTCTGTAAACTGCTTGATGAGGCGGTTGACATCTTGGACGCGTGTGCCGCTGCCTTTAGCAATACGGCGTTTGCGGCTGTCCTTAATCAGCATTTTGGGGTTGGCACTGGATCGTTCCTGTGCCGTCATGGACGTAATAATGGCTTCAATCTGCTTGAACTGCTTGCCGTCCATATCGACTTTATCCAGTTCTTTTTTATACTTGCCAATCCCTGGAATCAGGCTCATGAGACTTCCCATATTGCCCATTTTTTTAATCATGTTGAGCTGTTTGAGGAAATCATCAAAGGTGAACGTGCCGCTTTTCATGGTCTTTTTCATGTCTTCCATGGATTCTTCATCAAAAGCAGCCTGCGCCTTTTCGATAATCGTTTCTACGTCCCCCAAATCCAGGATTCGGGATGCGTAGCGGTTGGGATGAAATTCTTCCAACCCGTCTAATTTTTCACTGACACCAATAAACTTGATGGGTTTGCCAGTAACCGCCTTGATAGACAATGCCGCGCCGCCGCGGGCATCGCCGTCCAATTTGGTCATAATCATGCCGTCAATGCCAAGCGCTTTGTCAAAAGCCGATGCCGCTGTTACAGCATCCTGGCCTGTCATGGCATCTACGACCAAGAGAATTTCATGGGGATGAACTTCTCCTTTTATATGAATCAACTCATCCATGAGTGTTTCATTGATATGAAGACGGCCGGCTGTATCAATAATGACAACATCCCGCAAATGGCTGACCGCATAGGGAACAGCGTTTTTGGCAATTTGGACGGGGTCTTTGCTGCCTTCTTCCGTATACACCGGTATGTCCAGTTCCTGCCCCAAAACTTGGAGCTGTGTAATTGCCGCAGGACGATATACGTCACCGGCAACCATCAGCGGACTTTTGCCTTGGCTTTTCAGCTTTTTGGCAAGTTTTGCCGCTGTCGTCGTTTTACCTGCGCCCTGCAGCCCGACCAGCATAATAATGGTTGGCGGTTTGGGGGCAATCGTAATACGGCTTTGCGTACCGCCCAGCAGTTCGGTCAATTCATCGCGAACGATTTTGATGACCGTCTGGGATGCGTTCAAGCTGCCGAATACTTCTTCGCCAACAGCTTTTTCCCGTACGCGTTTGATAAAATCTTTGGTTACGGCAAAATTGACATCTGCTTCGAGCAGTGCACGCCGCATCTCTTTGAGGGCTTCACTTACATCTTCTTCTGAAAGCTTGCCCTTACCGCGAAGCTTTTTAAAGGCTGCTTGGAACCGTTCAGACAAACTTTCGAATGGCATAATAAGCCTCCTCTTACAACTCGATAGTACGTAGCATGTGTTTTACTGTTTCAATCGCTGCCGGGCTTCCTGTTTCCAGGAGCTGTCCGGCCTCGTCCAGCTTGCGCCGCACAGCATCGCTGCGGGCAAGAAGCTGAAGACGCTGTTCGTAGTTTTCTAAGGCATGGGACGCTCGGCGCAGCATATCATACGCGCCCTGCCGGGAAATCTGCAGTTCTTCACCGATTTCTGTCAACGACAAATCCATATCAAAATACATTTCCATGCATCGCCGCTGCCTGTCCGTCAAGAGAGGACCGTATATGTCCAGAAGTCTTCCCTTCCGTACCATATCCTCTAGCATCTCATCACCGCCTTTGTCATCAGCGTACTGTGATAGTATACATAAAAAGGAGCAGGCTGTCAAGTATTTTTACTTGTCACTTTAAAATTCCTGCACACTGCTTGCTTTTTCCCCATTATACACTAAAAAAACAGCAGGCCCTTGTCTATTTTTCCACTGTCTGTATGCGTACTGCACCTCACACAGCGGAACGCATAGATTTCCGGTCGCTGCTGTTTTGTCTGATTAACTTATATGTTAAAAAAGCAATTTCATCTGCTGCTGAATCTGTGTATCTGTCATTTCTGAAAAGGCATCCAAAAGGGCCACATGAAACGTTCCCATACGGCTGCCGGCAATGCGTCCTGCTTCTTCTCCGGCCAAGCCCATCATGACGGCTGCCAATACAGCCGCTTCCCACGGCTTGCGGGATGCCAGATACACACCGGACAAGGCCCCCAGCATGCAGCCTGTGCCCGTCAGTCTGGCCAGCTGTGCCGTGCCGTTGGCAACGCCGCATACCTGCATGCCGTCAGTAACGACATCGACAGGGCCGCTCATCAGCAGCACAGCATGCTGCGCCAGCGCATAGGCTTGTATATCCTGCGCCGCTTGTCTAAAATTTTCAGCTGTAACCGTGTCAGCTGCGCCGGCATCTACACCGACGGCATGGGATGGCAGGCCGCAAATCGCACGAATTTCAGAGCTGTTGCCCTTGATAATCTGAGGATGGCATTCGCGAATAAACTGCACGGCAAAATCCCGCCGCAGCGTGCTGCAGGCCACGCCTACCAAATCAATCAGCATAGGAATCCCATCTTCATGAGCCGCCTGTCCTGCCAAGCGAATCGCTTCCATGCGTTCGCTGGAGATATTTCCCAAATTGACGACAAGGGATGCAGCTGCTTTTCCTACTTCGACGACTTCTTGGGGATGCGACGCCATATTGGGAACGCCGCCGACAGCCAAGATAACATTGGCACTGTCATTCATCGTAATGCCATGGGTAATACAATGCACCAAGGGCTTACTGGCAGCTGCTTCCTGACGCAGGGCAGCAAACTGCTGAAATAATTTATTTTTTTCGTCTGTCATATACATTCACACCTAATTTTTGCTGAAATTCACGCAGTGTGCCGTTGCGCGACAAGGCCATCAGCAGGCAAAACGCGATAGAGCCGCCAATCAGCGTGCCGCTGATAAACATCGGTACATAATACATCCAAGACAGTCCGGTGCGGCCGTAAAAAATTTCCATTACCGGATAGGAAACAATGGCACCAATAATCCCGGTACCAATGACTTCGCCAATAACAGCGGCAATCAGCCGGCCATGAGAGGCGCGGTACAACAAGCCGGACAATGTTGCGCCAAACACGGCACCGGTCAGCGCCAGCGGCGGAATCCCCATCATGGTCATGCGGATAATCCCAATAAGCGTCGCACAAAGCAGGGCATACCAAGGCCCCATCAGCACGGCACAGGTAATATTAATCAAATGCGCCATCGGGCACATGCCTTCAATACGCAGAATGGGGGAAATGACGACGCCTAATCCCACCAGCATAGCCAGCAATACCAACCGCAGTACTTTTTTGTCTTTTTCCATAAAAAAACTCCACTCCCTTGGTGTAACGGCGTAATCTGCAAACACTCTTTGGTCGTGAAGTTTTGATTGTATGACTGCAATATATACGTATACATAGCGACCAAATGGCAGAGACTGCCGTCTCTTTTTTTGTAGCGGTCGATACTTCCTAGTATCCTCTCATCCTGAAACACAGGCTCCCTCGCTATGTATAAAAACAGATTCAGGGCGCTCCCCCTCAATCCAAGATTCAGTATAACAAAATTTCCTAAGATGTCAATTCCTTGTTTGTCTTTTTACAAATGACTCTATCGTACAGTATAACTGACATTATATCTAAGATTGTATAGAAAAAAGCTGCCGCGCAGCGCGAGCAGCCTTTTCTATGCATTTTTAAGAATGGCTATGTTTTATTTCCAATATTCTACTTCATCATCACGCAGTCCAATGGAAGCAGCTTTAAAGACAGGATTCTTGCCTGCTGCTTTCTGAGCTTGATAATCTTTTAATGCGCCAATAGCGACCTTGCTGAGTATCAGGCAGGCCGGAATATTAATCAGGCACATAAATGCCATCAGAATATCAGCGATATCCCAAACAGCTGCCATGGACATGCCGGCACCGACAAGTACGGCGAGTACGCAAAGGATACGGAAAACGACGATAAATGTTTTCGACGGTCTGCCTTTGTGAATGAAAGCAATGCAGTTATCGACATAATACAAGTTGCCAATCAAAGTAGAAAAAGCAAAGAGAACCATGCAGACCGTAATCAGCACCGGCCCAAATTCACCATATACCGAGGTAGCTGCCTGCTGTACATACAACGCGCCAGCTGCTTCTTTGGTAATTGGTACGCCGGAGCAAAGGCCCAAAAATGCGGTTGCGCTGCAGACCAAAATCGTATCAATAAAAACAGAAAGCATCTGTACCAGCCCTTGTTTAACAGGATGGCTGACATCAGCGGCTGCTGCCGCATTCGGTGCAGAACCAATACCGGCTTCGTTGGAATAAAGGCCGCGTTTGATGCCGTAAATCATGCAGGAACCGGATACGCCGCCTAAAATGGACTGGAAATCAAAGGCATCGGCAAAAATCATCGAGAAGACATGGGGCAGCATCGGCAGATGAAACAGAATGACGATAACGGCTGCCAAAATGTAGACAAAACCCATAATCGGAACCAGCCAAGATGTAATCTTGATAATACGGTGGCCGCCGCCAAAAATGCAGTACCCAACGAGTATCGCTAACACAGCACCCAATATCCAAGGCGTGGTATCTGGATTATAAAAGCTGTATACGGAAAAAGTCGACTGCAGGTTAAAGGATGCCAGCATATTAAAGCCGCCGGCATATGTCAAAATCAGGCATACAGCAAAAATAACGCCTAATGCACGGTTTTTCATAGCTGTTTCAATATAATACGCCGGACCGCCGTAGCTGTGACCAAACGCATTGCGGCGTTTGTATACCTGTGCCAACGTACTTTCTACAAAAGCACTGGCACCGCCAATGAGCGCTAAAAGCCACATCCAAAATACAGCGCCGGGGCCGCCTAAGCATACAGCTGTCGAAACACCGATAATATTACCGGTCCCTACACGGGATGCCGTCGATACCATCAACGCCTGAAATGAAGAAACAGACCCAGCCGTTGCCGGTTTTTCCATAACGACACGAACACTTTCAGCAAACATCCGCAGCTGAATGCAGCGCGTTTTCCAAGAAAAAATCAAGCCAGCAACAATCAACACAACCATTAAAATAGGGTAATACAAAACACCGTCTAAGTAATCCAGAATTGGCATCATGGATTCAACACGTCCTTTCCCTAATAAAAAAATATAATTGCAATATAATTTTCATTATACTTTTTCTATTTAGCATGTGTCAATCAATATGCATATTTTTTAACAAAAAAAAACAGGTGCTGCAACAAAAAAATAGATTGAGTCCATTTTGTCACAGCCCTGTTATCATACCGTTTGACGTGCCTAACTTACAGTATGCTGATTTATTTTTCCAAACATCAATTAAGAACTGTTTTAAGAAAAATAGGATGTATGCCCCAAAAAAGGACGCGAGAAATGTACTCGCGTCCTTTAAAGCAGTAATTGATGGGAAAGGCATACCCACATGCCTTTATTATGTAGTTGAAAACGTTAGTTCTTTGCTGTTCTGACTGTCCATTTTCAAGGTATTACCCTCATGGAGAGTGCCGCCCAGCAGCATTTCAGAAATCGGGTCTTCCACGAGTTTTTGAATGGCTCGTTTCAACGGTCTGGCCCCATAAGCAAAATCAGAGCCCTTTTTCACCAGTACGGCATCGGCTTTGTCTGTCCAACTCATCGTTACGCCTTTGGCTTCCAGCCTTTTTGTCAAATCACGCAGCAAAATCGCTACAATCTGACGCAAATCGTCTTCTTCCAACGGCTTAAATACGAGTATTTCATCGATACGATTGAGAAATTCCGGACGGAAAAAGCATTTGACATCATGTAAAATGTCTTTTTTTGCTTTGGCAAATGCCTGCTGTTTATCTGTTTTTTCATCGGCTGCCGCAGTAAATCCCATGACAGCTGCTGACGGCTTCAAATGCTGGGCGCCCAGGTTGCTTGTCATAATGATGACGGTGTTGCGGAAATCAACAGTTCTTCCTTTCGAATCCGTCAAACGTCCTTCATCCAATACCTGCAGCAGGAGGTTGAAGAAATCGCTGCTTGCTTTTTCTACTTCATCAAATAAAATGACACTGTAAGGATTGCGGCGGACTTTATCCGTCAGTTCTCCTCCTTCTTCATAGCCTACATATCCCGGAGGCGCGCCTACCAGCCGGGATACGCTGTATTTTTCCATAAATTCACTCATGTCAATGCGAATCAGCGCATCTTTACTGCCAAAAAGCTGGCTGGCCAAGGTTCTTGCCAATTCTGTCTTGCCGACGCCGCTGGGGCCGAGAAACAGGAAAGAACCAATCGGGCGGTTGGCATCCTTGAGTCCGGCTCTGGCCCGGCGGATAGCTTTGGCAACGGCCTGCACGGCTTCGTCTTGGCTGATGACCCGTTTGTGCAGTTCGTCTTCCAAATGCAGCAGCCGCTGTGATTCTGTTGCCGTCAGCTGCTGTACCGGTATGCCCGTCCACGAGGAAACGACGTCGGCAATATCGGTTTCCGTCACGACCAGCTTGTCGTCATCGTGAAGCGCATTCTTTTCTTCCAACGCAGCCAGCGAATCTGCCACACGCTTGCCTTCGTCACGCAGAGCCGCGCACCGTTCAAAATCTTCTTCTGCTACAGCGGCTTCTTTTTCTTTTTGAATATCTGCCAGCTTGGCTTCCAGTTTCTGGACTTCCTGCGAAGGAGCCAGCACGTTCATGCGTACTTTTGCTGCCGCTTCATCCATGACATCTATCGCCTTATCCGGCAGATAGCGGTCGGAAATATAGCGGGAAGCCAGCGTAACAGCAGCGTGAATTGCTTCATCGGTAATGCGTGCTTTGTGAAAAGCTTCATAACGGTCACGCAGTCCCAACAAAATCGCTTCCGTATCTTCTTCCGTCGGCTCGCCTACGAGTACTGTCTGAAAGCGGCGCGCCAGAGCAGCATCTTTTTCTAAATGCTTCTTGTATTCATCCAGTGTTGTCGCGCCAACACACTGCAGTTCGCCGCGGGCCAGCGCCGGCTTGAGAATATTGGCCGCATCCATGCCGCCTTCGACAGCACCGGCGCCAATGAGTTGATGAATTTCATCAATAAACAAGATAATCGTTTCGTCGTGGCGAATGATGTCGAGTATTTTTTTGATGCGTTCTTCAAATTCGCCGCGATACTTGGTGCCGGCAACGATGCTCGTCAAATCCAAAGAAAAGACGCGCTTGTCTTTTAAGACAGGCGGTACATTGCCTGACACGATGCGCTGTGCCAATCCTTCGGCAATCGCCGTTTTGCCCACACCCGGTTCCCCGATGAGAATCGGGTTGTTTTTTGTGCGGCGGCAAAGAATCTGAATGACTCGGCTGATTTCTTTTTCCCGGCCAATGACCGGGTCAATCGCATCTTTTTTTGCCAGGGCGTTCAAATCCCTGCCAAAATCATCGAGAGAAAGCGGCTGCTGCGCATGCATTACGTCCTCTTCGTCTGCAATACACGCGCCGATTTCATCCATGAGATTGGCTGTCATGGTATGGATGTTGACATCCATACTTTCCAAAATGCGAACAGCCATGCAGCCCGTTTCCTGCAGCAGCCCTAGCAGCAGTTCTTCTGTGCTGATATAGGTCTGCCGCATTTCATTGGCTTGATATACAGCCAGCTCAATAGCTTTTTTGGTCCGCGGCGTCAAAATCATCCGGGTCGGCACGTCTTTGCCTACACCGATAATCGCTTCTATAGCACGGCTGATATTTTCAGCTGTAATGCCCCACTGCGCCAGCAGCTGCCCGGCAATGCTGTTTTCACTGCGTGCCAGTCCCAGCAAAATATGTTCTGTCCCAACATAATCATGACGAAAATCTCTTGCCGCTTCCTGGGCATATTGAATGACTTTTCTTGCACCTTCTGTAAACCGACTTGTATTCATCATCTATCACATCCTTGCACATTCAGATCGGGCATGCTCTGTCAGTACCTGCTGTATTTTGGCCGCCCGCTGCTTGTTTATTTCCGTTTCCGTGCCTGCCTGTCCCTGGCAGAGCTGCAAAAAGGCAGACGTACTGACGGTCGCAATGGCATCGTATACTTGTAAATCATACGGTGCCTCTCCTTCACTCACAGCAAAACGCAAATCACTGGCCAGCCCCAGTGCTTCTTCTTCTTTCATGAGGTACGCATACCGCAGCAGTCCTTCAGCCCGGCGAAAGGTATCCTTCAGGGCATCTTCATGATGCTGCCGCAGCAAACGGCGGCAGTTTCGTTCTTCCTGTACGACTTGCCGGACAATTTTATCCAGTTGTTCCAGTACATCCTGTTCAGTGATGCCCAGCGTAACCTGGTTTGTAATCTGAAACACATGTCCAATCGGCTCACTGCGGTCTCCATAGACACCACATACAGTAAAACCGAATTTGGTAATTCCCTGAATAATGCGGTTGAGCCTCTTCATGACGACCAACGCCGGCACATGCAGTGTCACGCCGGCAATCAAGCCCGTCCCTGTCAAAAAGGGACTGGATGTCAAATAGCCAAACTCATCATGAAACGCAATATTTAGATGGCTTTCCAGCGTATCGTCTATTTGGGATGCATCCTCCCAGACACGGTCCAGCTGGAAGCCCGGTGCTGCCGTCTGAATACAGAAATGATCTGCTTCATTCAGCAGGATAGAGGCGGCGCCATCCTCACGCACCAGCAGGGCACGGTGCTGGGGCTTAGCTATCAATGCGGCAGAAGCAATATGCCTGGCCGCTAATACTTCTTGTTCTGCTGCCGGTATATCCGACAGATATATATACGTATAGTCCCCTCTGCCCAGCATATTTAATGCCGGCAGGCGGGATTTTCCCGCTTGGCATACAGCTGCCAGTTCTTCGTCAGACGCGCGGGACGGAAAAACATATGCTTTGAGATTACGTGCCAGCCGAATCCGGCTGTCCACGACGACATCGGCGAAGGGGCCGCTGCCGGTCTGCCAAGGGCTAAGGGGGGATGTCATCCACTGTATGGGCATCTGCTATTCCTCCTTTTGCGTATCCGTATGGGGAACGTGCTGCTGCAGGGCTTTAATTTCATCCCGCACACGGGCTGCTTCTTCATACCGTTCTTCATGAACCAGCTGTTCCAAATGCTGCCGCAGCCGCCGTATATGCGTCATCGTGCGGAATACGCCGGTCCCGCGGTTGGGTACTTTGCCGACATGCTTGCAGTGGCCGTGTATACGGCGCAACAATGCCGGTATTTCCTCTTTAAAAGCTGCATAGCAGTCAGGACAGCCAAACTGCCCCAACCGGTTAAATTCACTATATGTCATGCCGCAGCTGGCACACCGCGGTTCTTCTTTTGACTGATCTGCGTAATCGGGATACGCCATTTTGCGAAAAAAATCATTGTCAACAATATTAAATCCGCGGAATTCACTATATTTACGTTTTGCGTTGGCACATGCTGCACACAAATGCATCTCTATTCGCTGTCCATTTTCAAACGTTGTAATATGGACAACGGCTTCTCGTTTTTTGCAAACATCACATAACATGGCTATCACGCTCCTTTCGCCATGGCTAGCGCAAGTTGAGATGTTGTATGATGTGGCTCAGGACAGCCATCCGCTGTGTCTCATCACTGACGTCCTGATACAAGGCTTCAAAGGTGTGATGCATCAAGATGGCTTCACGGTTGGTCAAGCGATGCTGTTTAATCAGCTGATACAAGAAACCGTCCAAATCTTCCATGGTAATGCTCACAGCCGGCAGCCGTTCTTGAATCAATACAGGCGTGCGGTCTTTCTTTTTGGGCGTAAGCTTAATAATCCGCACAAATCCGCCGGAACCACGTCTGGATTCTACCAAAAAGCCCTTGTCGCTGGAAAAACGAGTACTCAGCACATAACTAATCTGCGACGGGGCACATTTCAGTTCATCGGCTAATTCGTTACGCCGCAGTACAATATTTTCTTCCTCTTCTTCCAACAACTTATGCAATATAAATTTTTCAATTTTATCGGCTAATACACTCATACGAATCACCTGCTTCATATACTAAAAAGTGGTAAAGTCATACATGTTTTCTTTTGACTTTCACCTCTTTACATTATATTCGTCTTTTTGACTTATTGCAAGAAAAAGAGCTTACTTTACAGTAAAGGGGGTATCCCTTGGACCCACATATCATTCTGTAAACGTGCCGTTTACATCGGCTATTTACTTTTTCTTTCTGTGCGAACAGAATACCGGGACGGTTCCCTGCACCCTCGTATATTCATTCTTTTTCGTGCCGCCGAAAAAGAAGCCCAATATTCCAAGGGAATATATCCCTTTTACCCATTTTTTCTTGTAAACTGCCGTTTACATTTGCTATTTACTTTTTCTTTCTGTGTGACCAGAATACCGGGACGGTTCCCTGCACCCTCGTATATTCATTCTTTTTCGTGCCGCCGAAAAAGAAGCCCAATATTCCAAGGGAATATATCCCTTTTACCCATTTTTTCTTGTAAACTGCCGTTTACATTTGCTATTCACTTTTTCTTTCTGTGCGACCAGAAAGAAAAAGATGACAAAAAGAAAGAAGTCGCCGCCCAAAACGGACTTAGCCTTACTGCGTTTACCGATGACGGCGCGGCAAATTCGCTTCGCTCAGACGCCGCTTGTTTCCGTCATCG
>SAMEA104315436__coassemble_1154_pt1 | contig 19488 bp, 18 predicted proteins | sample SAMEA104315436__metabat2_low_PE_041 | metagenome-assembled genome bin SAMEA104315436 (sample SAMEA104315436) | gut metagenome | biome: Monkey gut; feature: monkey-associated habitat; material: faeces | place: China | collected 2013 | reverse complement strand
TGAACAACACAGTCATGAAAGACGTAGAAAAAGCAGAACATGCCTTCACGAGTGACGAAGCCATGCGCTACCAATACATGCTGCGGGAAAAAGCCATCCGTGATTATTATTCGGGCCTGGATGAAGCCAAACAAGAAGGCATTGCAATAGGAGAAAAACGCGGCGAAGAACGCGGCCACAAGTTGGGATTAGCCCAAGGGCGAGAACAAGGGCTGGCACAAGGTGCGCAGCAGGAAAAAATAGCCAATATCAGAGGTATGCTGCGGGAAGGAATAGACATTTCCATCATAGCTAAGATTACATCCTGCTCGGTAGCAGAAATTCAACACATAGCTAATGAACAATTATAATTACAATTAAATAAGGCTCATTGGGTTAAATAGGCTGGCAGAATGCCAGTGACCATATATAATGTAATGACAGGGAAGCGACTGACTGCAAGGTCGCTTTCCTGTTGTTTTTTTTACGCTGCAGTTGATTTAGAAGTTAACACAGAACCATACGAACGACAAATTTTCAATGCTTTTATTTTTGGTAGGGCTGTTTTCCCTAATTTATCAGAATTTAGACTGTGTTTAGGGATGTTTTACTTGATAAAACGTTTAAAGTTGCTTACAATAAGGCTATAAAAAATTTACAATGAAAAGGAAGAGGATAAGGAGACGTAGACATGAAACATTTGAAGATAGCGTACAGCTTTGATGTACAGTATTACTTTGTAGACAGCGATAGAGAAATTGTACCGGTAGAACAAACAGATTTTACAGATGTCGCCGTTGCCGTATTATCAGACCAAGATTTTTCGTATATTGATAAAATTGATGCGACTGGTTTTGGCATTCCGATTATGGTCATTATGCCTGGCGGGGAGAAGCTGCCGCCGCAGTATGTTGGCAAAGTAGACGCTGTAATTACAGAAGAAATGGTTAATAAAAGCCGATGCATTGCAACAGCAGAACGGTTGGCCAGCAATTACGAACAATTTGTCCTGCCCCCGTTTTTTGCGGATTTGGTAGAATATGTAAGTGAAAAAAATAACCCTTTTGATTGTCCAGGACATCAAGATGGGCTGTTTTTCAAGAAACATCCGGCTGGACGTTATCTTTATGATTTCTATGGGCCTCATATTTTTCAATCGGATATTTGCAATGCCGATGTTACACTGGGTGATTTGTTGATTCATGAAGGACCGGCATTGGATGCGCAGGATTTTGCAGCTGAAGTCTTTCATGCGGATAAGACGTATTTTGTACTAAATGGGTCTTCATCTTCCAATAAAGTCGTTACCAATGCGTTGCTTACGCCTGGCGATTTGGTACTGTATGACCGCAATAATCACAAGTCTGTGGCCTTGGGTGCGTTAATTCAGGCCGGTGCTACGCCGGTTTACTTGGAAACGGCCCGCAATCCCTATGGATTTATTGGCGGCATTGATGCTCATTGTTTTGATGAAGCGTATTTGCGGAAACTGGCAGCTGAACGAGATCCGGAAAAAGCCAAGGCGAAGCGGCCGTTTCGGTTAGCTGTCATTCAGTTGGATACGTATGACGGCACATTGTATAATGCCCGATATGTTGTCGATAAAATCGGCCATCTTTGTGATTATATTTTGTTTGATTCGGCATGGGCAGGATATGAACAGTTTATTCCTATGCTGAAAGATTGCTCGCCGCTGCTGCTGGATTTGCATGCAGATGACCCGGGGATTATGGTGACGCAGTCTGTTCACAAACAGCAGGCTGGATTTTCACAGGCGTCACAGATTCATAAGAAGGACAACCATATTCATGGGCAGGCCCGCTACTGCAACCATAAGACGTTTAACAATGCGTTTATGGCCAATGCTTCGACAAGCCCGTTTTATCCTATGTTTGCTACGATTGCCGTCAATGCCAAAATTCATGCCGGCGATGCCGGACGGCGAATGTGGCGTGACTGCGTAAAATTAGGTATTGATGCCCGCAAGAGCATCCTCAAGCGGTGTAAGTATATCAAGCCGTTTGTGGCGCCGACAGTGCATGGAAAACCATGGCAGGACGGCGATACCGATGCCATGGCTGACGATATTGCGTACTTCACGTTTGAGCCGGGAGCCAAGTGGCATGCTTTTGAAGGATACGGACCGGAACAATACCGTGTAGATCCCTGCAAACTGCTGCTCACGACGCCGGGCATTCAGGCAGAAACAGGAGAGTATGAAGATTTCGGCATTCATGCCAATATTTTGGCAACGTATTTGCGCGGCAATGGCGTTATTCCGGAAAAGTGCGATCTCAATTCCATCTTGTTTTTGCTGACGCCGGCAGAAAACCGCAATAAACTGCGCTTTTTGACATCCCAGCTCGTGCGGTTTGAACGCTTTGTCGATAATGACGTCCCCATGCAGGAAGTTTTGCTGGGAGTATATAACTCTCATCCGGCGCGGTATGCTGGCTATACAATCCGGCAGCTTTGCCAGGAAATGCATGATTTTTACAAAGACCGCAATGTCAAAGACTTGCAGAAAAAGCTCTTTCGCCGTGAATATTTTCCCGAATATGTCATGAAACCGCAAGATGCGCAGTATGCGTTTATTCGCGGGCAGCGGGAACTCGTGCCTCTGGATGAAATTGAAGGACGAATTGCCTTGGAAGGAGCACTGCCGTATCCGCCCGGTGTCTTGTGTGTCGTGCCGGGAGAACGGTGGTCTCATACGGCGGTGCAGTATTTTAAAGCGTTGGAAGAAAGCTTAAATGAACTGCCTGGCTTTGCATCGGAAATCCAAGGTGTATACTTGGAAAAAGAAGATGATGGACGTACTCGTGCATATGGCTATGTATTAAAAGAATAGCAAGTGGTTAAAAACAAGAAAATCCTGCCTTGGCGAATAGCTGCAAGGCAGGATTTTGTGAAAAGCCGCAAAGCGGATGGTGTATAGAGAGATTACAGTAAATGTTTGACTGCTTCTGCAATTTTTTTGGCAATATAGGGATTATTCATCGTGTAGACATGAATGCCGTCTACGCCATTGGACAACAGGTCGGCAATTTGGTCGATGGCATAAGCAATGCCGATATCGAGCATGGCTTCTTTATTGTCGCCGTATTTGGCAATAGCCTTTTGAAATTTGACAGGCAGGGTAGCACCGCAGAGGGATACCATGCGTTCAATTTGTTTTTTATTGGTGACAGGCATGATGCCGGCTTCGATAGGCACATTGATGCCGGCGATTTCACACCGTTCCAAGAAACGGTAAAACATGGCATTGTCAAAGAAAAGTTGCGAAATCAATTCGCTGGCACCGGCATCGACTTTTTCTTTGAGATGGCGGATATCGGCGGCTGGTGTTTTGGCTTCTGTATGGGTTTCCGGATAGCATGCCCCGATGATATTGAATTCAGGAGCATTTTTTTTGATAAAGGCCACTAAATCACTGGCATGTTCAAAAACATGAGCACGTTCTTTGCCCGGCGTTTCATCGCCGCGAAGTGCCAAAATATTTTCAATGCCGGCTTGTTTTAATTCCTGCAGCGTATGCAGGGCATCTTCTTCTGTCAAATAGATGCAGGGCATATGAGCAGCCGTTTCACAGCCATAGGTGTTTTTGATGGCAGAAGCGACTTCTACGGTACGATTGCCCCCTTGCCCATTGGCTCCGCAGGTGACGCTGATAAAATCAGGGTTTATTTTGCTTAATTCAGATAAAGTATGAAAGATCGTATCCAAAGGCATGTCCCGTTTTGGCGGGAATACTTCAAACGAAAAAACTGTTTTTTTAGCAAATAATTCACAGGTATGCATATATTCAAACTCCTTGTATGTATGATATGGGTAGTAAAAAATACAACAGCTTGTTCATGCAAGCTTGCATTATAGTATGTATTATATCATGAAACGAAAAGAATAAAAAAGAAAAAGCCGTGAAACACTTGATTTCACGGCGTAATACGATGTGTTAGAAACTGGGGAGAATAGCACCGGCGTATTTGTCTTCAATAAATTTTTTGACTTCCGGAGACTGCAGCGCTTTGACCAATTTTTGGATTTCCGGCCGGTTTTCGTCACCTTCACGAACAACTAAGACATTGGCATATGGCGAATCTTTCGCTTCCAGGAAGAGCGCATCTTTTAGCGGATTGAATCCGGCTTCCATGCCAAAGTTGGTATTGATGAGGGCAATGTCTACATCGTCAACAGAACGGGGAACTTGTGCAGCTTCTAATTCTACGAACTGCAGATGTTTGTCATTCTTTTCAATATCCTGTACCGTAGAGGTAATGGAACCGCCGTCTTTCAGACCAATGAGTCCGGCATTCTGCAGTACGAGGAGCGCACGGCCGCCATTTGTCGGGTCGTTAGGAATGGCAACTTTAGCACCGTCGGGAATATCTTTTAAATCTTTGATTTTGTGGGAATAGATACCCATTGGTTCTACATGTACTTTGCAGATGGCTTTGAGTTTGGTGCCGCGTTCTGTATTGAATTTGTCTAAATACGGCGTATGTTGGAAGAAGTTGGCATCCAATTCTTTATCGTTTAATGCCAAGTTTGGCTTTACATAGTCTGTAAATTCGACAACTTTTAAATCAACACCTTCTTTGGCCAGCAACGGTTTAATTTCATTTAAAATTTCACCGTGAGGAACCGGTGTCGCACCGACTGTGATCGTCGTGTTTTTGGACACTTCTTTACCGCCGGTAGGTGCATTGCTGCCGCAGCCAGCTGCTAATACAGCAACAGCCAGCAAGGCAGATGCAGCTAAGATGCTTAATTTTTTGAAATGATTCATAATACCCATGACCTCCTAAAAATAAAAAATCCTCTTTTCATCCGAGAAAAGAGGTATACAGCATCATCTTTATCTCTCGGAACAACTCCGCAGGAATTAGCACCGGATAAATACCGGTTGCCGGGTTTCATAGGGCCAGTCCCTCCGCCACTCTGGATAAAAATAATATAAATTTGTCTTGCAAAAAGTATAGCATAAAAACGCATGTTATCCAAATAACGAATTCACATAGCTAATGCAGTAGTATGTGTTTTGCGTATGTGATAGAAACTGGAGCAGCGACGGCAAAGACTGTATGCCGTATCAAATATGGTATAATAAAATAATAAAAGACGGTTTAAAGGAGGGTATACGATGAAAGAAATTCAAGAATTAGCGCATCAGTATCAACAGCAGGGCAATAACTGCGCAGAAACAGTCGTCAAAGTATGTGATGACTATTTGGATTTGCAGCTGCCGGAAGAAGTATTTCGCATGGTTTCTGTTATGGGCGGCGGTGTGGCCGGAAGCGGCTGCATTTGCGGTGCCTTGAATGGAGCCTGTCTTGTATTGGGAGCTTTGGTCGGACGGGTTGAACCGCAGGAAAAGACCAAGCCGGAAATGAATGGTCCCGTGAAAGCATTTTATCAGCAATGGATGAATCGTTTTCACGTATCATGCTGCCGTGTCTTGAAAAGCCCCGCCAACGGCGGCCCTGTATCTTGCGCAGAACTTATGGCCGTAACGGCAGAGATGGTAATTCGGTATATAGAAGAAAATAGATTAAAAAAATAAAATTTATTGACAAGAAGCATAAAGGCGTGTATGATTTTGTTCATAAAAGTGAATTGCTTTTATCCATCATCGAGAGCAGCTGAGGGACTGGCCCTATGAAGCTGCGGCAACCTTCTGCATGCAGAAAGGTGGCAATTCCAACAGGGTTACCTGGCAGATGAATTATGGATACACGTATTGTTTCCATTGTGCGTCATCCGTCCAGGGCGGATGGCGTTTTTTTGTGTGCGGCAGAAAGGTATTGTTATATAAGGGGGATATCATATGAAGTTAAAAAAGTATATCATGCCGCTGGCATTGGCAAGTGTGCTGGTGCTGAGCTTGGCAGGGTGCGGCAGTCAAAGCGGCAGTCAGTCTGCTGCCAAACCGGACAAGGAAATCAAAATCGGCGCGACAGCAGGTCCGCATGCTGAAGTTGTAGAAGCAGTTGCCAAGGAAGCGGAAAAACAGGGTATTAAAATTAAAGTTGTAGAATTTTCTGACTATATTACACCGGATAAAGCATTGGCAGACGGCGATGTCGATTTGGTAAGTTATCAGCATAAACCGTTTTTGGATAATTTCAACAAACAAAACGGTACAGATTTGACGGCCATTGGCAATACGATTTTGATGCGCATGGGCGTCTACAGTAATAAAGTAAAAGGTGTAGACCAGCTGCAGGACGGTGCTGTCGTAGCCATTCCTAACGATCCTACAAACGGCGGCCGCGGCTTGGCATTGCTGCAGCGTGCCGGCGTTATCAAACTGAAAGACGGCGTAGGATTTAAAGCAACGCCTGCCGATGTAGTAGAAAATCCTAAACATCTGCAGTTTAAGGAAATTGAAGCAGCTCAGCTGCCCCGCAGTTTAGATGATGTAGATGCAGCGGTTATTACGATGAATTATGTCATGAGCGCAGGCTTGAACGTCAAAGAACAGGGCATTTACTTAGAACCTAAGGATGAACCGTTGGCCGTTATGATTCTTGCTGCACGCAGCAAAGATAAAGACAATGAAACGTATAAGAAAATTGCTGAATTATTCCATTCGGATGGTGTAAAACAGTTTATTGATGAAAAATACAAAGGTACGATCGTACCGGCTGAATAAGTGAAAAAAACAGGGATGATGCATCATAGTGAAAAGGCTGTGCATCATCTCTGTTTTTTTACAAATTGGAAGTGGAATTTAAGATTTTTGTCGTTTTTAATGAATCTTCTGCTTTTACGATTTGCTGTGCTTCCAATAATTGTTGGATTTTTTTCCGCTTTTTGACGGCGTCTGCATAGGTCGGAGCTTTAAAAGAAAGTTCGGCAATGTACTCTGATGTATTAGGAACTGGCCAAACTTCGATATCGACAGCCTGCCCGGCAAGCGTGCCGGCATACTTTTGATATGTTAACGGGCCGTAGACAGTGCCTTCTTTTGCTAACGATACGGTTTGCAATTCTTCTGCCGGCATGCGGGCAGCTGCTAGTTTCCTTGCTTGTGCAGCAGAGGGCAGTGCGGTGAAGCCTGGAATTTTTTGCGTATAGCTCAGACTCAGTGTCATATTGCGGTATCCCCAGTCAATTTGTGCTTTATAGGGCGTATCTGTTTGGGCAAAGCCATCTTGCGCGGCTTGCTGCAATGCGCTGGCTATGTCGCCATTGGCAATGGGATACCGTTTTTTGTATGTGATTTCCAGTTTGTTTTTTCCTTCTTTATGACGCATGCGCTGTGTCCAGCCTGCTTGAGAAAAATCATGCTGCTGCGTGTCTATATACTGTACCTGTACGTCAGACGGTCCTTCCAGCACATGAAAGAAGGATTGGCTTTGTGCATTGAGAGAATGGGAAGCGTCTAATACACGTTGGGAATCCAGTAAAAATTTGACTTCATAGTCCGGTGTAATGGCAGCTTGTGCAGGTAGTGCTGTTATACAGCTCCACAGCAGTGTCAACATGGCAAGTCCATACAATATTAATTTTTTCATAGATACATCTCCTGTTCTGCAATATGATAATATATGGGAAGTGTATCATAAAATGGCAAGAGAAAATATACAAAAAATTGCTTTTTATACTAAAATAAGGCTGGCATATAAGCGGAACCCGTTTATACGCCAGCCTGCTGCTGTTATTTTTTTAACGATTTTAAATTTTCCAACCGATTCAGTACTTCATTGAGCATATTTTCGCTTTTGGCAAAATGCAGTCGAATGAGGTTGTTGACTGGTTCACGGAAGAATGAGGAACCGGGAACGGCAGCGACGCCGATTTTACGGGTCATTTCTTCACAAAATGCCGTGTCGTCATCCCAGCCGAATTCCGAAATATCGACCAGTACATAGTATGCGCCCTGCGGTTTCGTGTGGCGGATTCCCAAACGGGTCAGGCCGTCGCAGAACAGGTTGCGCTTTTTGGTATATAGTTCTTGTAAATCGTCATAATAAGACTGCGGGAATTTGAGCCCGACAATCGCTGCTTCCTGCAGGGGACTGGCAGCGCCGACTGTCAAGAAATCGTGTACTTTTTTAGCACAGTCAATGATGTTGGGCGGAGCAAGAACATAGCCAAGGCGCCAGCCGGTAATAGAATAGGTTTTGGAAAGGGAATTGCAGCTGACTGTTCGTTCAAACATGCCGGGCAGCGTAGAAAAGTAGGTGTGCACGTTTGGCTTATAGAGAATATATTCATATACTTCATCTGTAATGACATAGGTGTCGTACTTTTTAGCGAGTGTGGCAATAAATTCCAATTCACTGCGCGTAAATACTTTGCCGCACGGGTTGGACGGATTGCAGATAATAATGGCTTTTGGATTTTGTTTGAACGCATCTTCCAGCACTGCCGGGTCAAAATTAAATTCCGGCGGTACTAATGGCACGTAAATAGGTTCGGCGCCGGAAAGAATCGCATCGGCACTGTAGTTTTCATAAAACGGCGAGAAGACGATTACTTTTTCGCCGGGATTGACGATAGCCATGACAGAGGCCATCATGGCTTCTGTACTGCCGCAGGTAACGACGATATTTTCGTTGGGATTAATGGGCATGCCCAACTGATGCGTGCGGTTTTCTGCAATTGCCTGACGCAGGTTTTCAGCACCCCAAGTGACAGAATATTGATGAGGTCCTTCATAAGCTACTTGGGCCAGCCGGTCTAAAATCGGTTTGGGTGGGTCGAAGTCTGGAAATCCCTGGGATAAATTGATTGCGCCGCATTCATCGGAGATACGGGTCATATGGCGAATGACCGATTCCGTAAAAAGCAGCATTTTTCTGGATAATTCTTTCATAAGAAAGTCCCCCTTGCTGATTCGTACAATAAAAAATAGTGAACATACTTATCCTACGCATTCCACTTATAGTTGTCAATGGGCAATGTCGTTAATTAGTAATGATTAATAATAGTTTGAATAGGTTCAAAAGGATTGACGGTCCTTAGGTACCATTCTATAATGAAAATAATTATAGGTGTAACACCATAAGGGGGAGATTATAATGGATATTAAAAAATATGTAGAAGCGGAAGTGCCTGAGCTGATTGCAGCGCGTCGTCATTTCCATGAATATCCGGAAGGATCGCAGCAAGAATTTAAGACGATGGATTATATCGAAGATAAATTGAAGCAGATAGGGCTATCCTGCGTTCGCGTGCCGCGCGGCGGGATTTTGGCAACGATTGACAGTGGCAAGCCGGGGTATACGGTACTTATGCGTGCCGATATAGATGCCTTGCCTGTACAGGAAGATGCTGTCAATTTATCCAAACCTAAAGTTGCCGTATCTAAAAATGAGGGGTACAGTCATGCCTGCGGCCATGACGGTCATATAGCTATGCTGCTCACGGAAGGTAAAATTTTGGCAGAACATACGGATGAATGGGAAGGCAAAGTGATTCTCATGTTTGAACAGGCCGAAGAATTTGGCGAACGGGGCGGCAAACATTTACTGCAGTATATACAGGACCAGGGGATTCATGTAGATACTTGTTATGCTACGCATGTTCGTTGGGATATCCCGGTGGGAAAAATGGCTGTGCTCGATGATGGCGTTATGTCCGGCGCGTTTTTCTTCCGCGTCCAACTGAACGGTAAAGGCGGCCATGGTTCGCGTCCGGATTTGTCTATCAATCCGATTGATGCCTTTATTGCTTTTGGGGCAGCACTGCAGTCTTTGCGTATGCGTGCTGTATCGCCGGATCACTGCCTGACCTATTCCTTTGGCTCACTGCAGGCTGGTCAGGAACCGAATATTATTCCGCCGTTCTTGACCTTTGCTGGTTCGTGCCGTTTCTTTGACAACAACGATGGTGAATTTTTCAGCAAAAAATTCCATCAGATATTAGATCATGTATGCGAAGAATACGGCGTTACCGCAGAAATGAAGGAAGAACAATTCCTGCCGGTTACGATGAACGATAGAACATGTGCCGCATTGGCTAGAGATACTATTGCAAAGACATTTGGTGAAGACGTCTTGTATCCGACAGCGCATTGGATGGCTTCAGAAACGTTTGGCGCAGCACTGGCAATATATCCCGGCATCTTGGCATTTACCGGCATTAATGACCCGGAAGTCGGCAGCGGTGCCAATCATCACAACGCCAAGTTTGATATTGGCGAAAAAGGCTTGGTGACAGGCGTAGAAAGCGCTTTGGCGTACGTACTGGCCGTATTAAAAGAAAAACCGGATTTTTCCGATTTTAAACCGGCTGACTTGAAAGAACTGATTGCAAGATTATAATATAATACATTAAATACGATGCAGATAAAACGAACAGCAGTTGGCCCGCAAAGACTAACTGCTGTTCGTTTTATATAATCTGCTTTGCAGCTATAAAAATGCCGCATCGAATAAAGCGATGCGGCATTGTACTACGTATTACATGATAGCTGAGAAGACAAACGTCGTTTTTTATATGAATTTCAGCATGATTCTTTATGCAATCTTAATGACCGGCAACCGGTGCAGTCTGCATTTCTTTTTGAGCAGCAGCTTGTTGTTTGGCTTCATAGGCATCCATATGACGGGCAAAAACGCCTGCAAGCAAAGAGCCGGTGATTTGGTGGATAGCCGCACCGACAGCAGCCGGGATGGCAACAGCCGGGGCGAAATATACGGAAGCGATGGATAATGCCAAGGCGTCGTTTTGCATGCCGACTTCCAACGTAACGGAATGCTGTTGTTTTTTGCCCATGCCCAATTTTCCGGTAACGAAATAGCCCAGTGCAAATCCGAAAAGATTGTGTGCCAAAACGAGGAGTACCATGAAAATGCCAAGCGAAACGATTTTGGCACCATTAACGGCAACTACGCCGCCGAGAATAGAAAGAACGGCAAAGGCAGATACCAAAACGAGAACTTTCTGCATCTGTGCCAAATAGGTTTCACCGATCAGGCGATGAACCAACAGACCTAAGAATAACGGAACTAAGATAACTTTCATAACAGTCATTGCCATGGCTAAGAAGGAAACAGTGACCCATTGACCGGCCAATGCCCAAACTAAGAAAGGCATCATGATAGGGGCAAGCAGCGTGGAAACGGTGGTGATGGAAACGGATAAAGGTACATCGGCCTTAGCTAAAAAGCCCATGACGTTGGATGCCGTGCCGCTGGGGCAGGAACCTAATAAAACCATGCCGACGGCAAGTTCCGGTGATAAGCCAAATCCCAATACCAAAGCGTAGGCGACGATAGGCATGATAGTATAGTGGCATACGGTGCCGATAAGGACTTCTTTGGGACGCTGCAGGACAAGACGAAAATCAGACGCATGCAGTGTCATGCCCATACCGAACATGACAACGCCGAGAAGGGGCACGGTGTTTTTTACAGACCAGGTAAATGCTGAAGGCAGAAAATAGCCTGCAACAATATCAAGCAGCACGAGCCAAGTTAGATTTTTTCCGACAAAAGCACTCAGTTTCGTTACAAATTTCATCATAATAGCAAACCTCCAGGTAAAATAAAGATAATACAAGATACCAAATAACAAACGTCTTGATTCTGGAGTAATAAAAAAAGCTTTGCCTCTTCATTGAAGAGACAAAGCGTAAACTCTGCGGTACCACTCTTATTGCCGGTATTATCCGGCCTCTTTATAGACATCACCGCAACAGCGCTGCGTTCAATGCCTGACAAGATAACGATTGTCACACGGCCACGCTTACTTACTATCTGTTCAGCAGGCAGTTCCTGGGTGATATTCATAACGCGCGTTCATCCTGCTTCGCACCAAATCAGCAGGTTCTCTGTAATGTTCGCTGCAGCTATTACTTTTCCCAATCAACACTGTTTTGTTATTTGCAAAGCAAATTATACACAGGTACAGGCAGTCTGTCAAGGGCCGCGTTGTAAATTCAGCACAGTTTTTTGCCAAGCCGTATTCGCAGGAAGCATGCAGACACAGATAAAACCGGGATACAGCAGCGGCGGCAAGCAGGAACCGTGCGGTTTGTGGTATAATAAAGCGTTGAAAAAATTTGCAATGATACATGGATAAGAGAGGAATTTTTCATGGGAAGTATAAAAGTACAAAAGCTCGCCAAATCGTTTGGCGTACATACCGTATTTAAAGATGTGACGTTTGAAATCCGGCGCGGTGAACGGATTGGCTTGATTGGTGCCAACGGCGCCGGCAAATCGACGCTCCTCAAATGCCTGATGGGGGAAGAAGAATATGATGCCGGTGTGTTTGCCGTATCAGAAGGGGAAACCATTGGCTATTTGCAGCAGGATATTACCTTTGCAGATGATGTCACGCTGCGGCAGACTGTAACGAATGCCTGGAAAGATGTCATGCGTCTGGAAGAACAGCTGAAACAAGTAGAAAAAGATATGCAGGTTCATCCTGAGGATGAAATGCTGATGAACCGCTACGCGCGCATGCAGGAACGGTTTGAATGGCTCGGCGGCTATGAATATGAGTCTATGTCACGAAAAATTATTCATGGTCTGGGATTTACAGAAGAAGATATGGACCGGCCGGTACAGCAGTTTTCCGGCGGACAAAAGACGCGGATTAATTTGGCCAAGGCATTGGTGCGGCGGCCGGATTATTTGTTTTTGGATGAACCGACCAACCATTTGGACATGGATATGCTGGAATGGCTGGAAGGGTATTTGCTGTCTTATGGCGGCGGCATCCTGATTGTGTCGCATGACCGTTATTTTTTAGACAGAGTTGCGACGGGCATTTTGGAATTGGATCACGGCAAAGTGACCAAATATAAAGGCAACTATTCCCGTTATATTGCCCAAAGCCGGGAACGGCGCAAAGCACTGGAAAGTGCGTACCGCAAACAACAGGAACATATTCATGAAACAGAAGAATATATCCGCAAGTATAAAGCCGGCATTAAAGCGAAACAGGCTCGGGGACGGCAGTCTCAATTAAATCGATTGGAACGCATTGAACTTTCACCGGAAACCGCCTCTCTTCACTTTCAATTTGCACCGGCTGAAGAATGCGGCCAAAAAGTATTGGTCTTGGATGATATTTGCGGCGGCTTTGCCAACCGGCAGCTGTTCAATCATTTGTCACTGTTGCTGCGGCGCGGCGAATCGGTTTCGCTGATTGGCCCCAACGGTGCCGGCAAAACGACGCTGATTCGCATGATTATGGGTGAAATAGAAGCCGACAGCGGTCATATTACGCTGGGAAGCCGTGTGCATATTGGCTATTTTGCCCAAGAACATACGGATTTGCACGGGGCATGGACTATTTTGGAAGAAATTATGAATGACTTCTCTTTTAGTGAAGACGAAGCACGAGCCGTGTTGGGACGCTTCCTCTTCCGGGGCGATGACGTATTCAAAGTGATTGACAGTCTGAGCGGCGGTGAACAAGCGCGTGTCGCCTTGTTGAAATTATTCTTGCAAGGTGCCAATTTCCTGATTCTGGACGAACCGACGAACCATTTGGATATTCCAACGCGTGAAGTATTGGAACAAGCACTGCAGGAATTTGGCGGCACGTATCTGGTCGTATCGCATGACCGCTATTTTTTGGATAAAATTACGAAACGGACGCTAGTCTTAGAAAATAAAAAGCTAAAAGAATTTTTGGGCAATTATACCTATTACCGCGAAAAAGAAAAAGAAGCGGCAGACTTGGCAGCCCAAGAGCTGGCTGAAAAGGAAGCAGAACAATTAGCTGCGCCGCATACGGATAAAAAGGCGCAGATGCCTGTGACGGCGAAACCCGTTTCTAAGACCGAAACGAGCGCACCGCTTCCTAAAAAGAAGGAGTCTTCCTATGGAAAAGCAGCCAAATTGGAAAAGATTGAAATGAAGATTGCTGAGTTGGAAGCTACGCTGAAAATGTATGAAGTGCAGATGAATCAAGCTGAAAACCAAACAGATGCCGATAAGATGGTAGAACTAACGCAGTCATACGAAAATACGCAGCAAAAACTGGATGAGTACTACGAAAAATGGGAAGAACTTGCTGATGAATAACGTATGGGTATATTAAAATATGCCAAATAAATATATACTGTTTTGACATGAAAAATCGTAAAACGTAAAACGGATAGGAATCATCACGTTGAGACCTGCTTGCCGGCTGCCTGTAAACGCAGGGAGAGGTCATATCGGCTCTTTACAAGCGTTTTTTTAGTGTTATACTGTCTTCATCGCTAGTGAGAGAAAATCTATAGACAATGGCTATACTAAAACGTTACAGGCAGATAGAGGAAGGAAGCGTGTATCCATGGCAAAAAAATATAATCCGGTTACACCGGAATTATTGGATGATTTACGAAACGTAGTAGGCAAAAAATATGTCAAAACAGATGACGATTATTTGACGGCTTATCAGACAGATGAAGAAGGAAACTCTCATTATTTTCATAAACCGGAAGTCGTAGTTTTTCCAGGTTCGACAGAAGAAGTTGCAGAAATCGTTAAATTAGCAAATAAATACTTGGTTCCGATTACACCGCGGTCTGCAGGTTCCGGCGTTGCCTGCGGGGCTATTCCGGTATACCACGGCATCGTTGTTGAATTGGAACGGATGAATAAAATCCTTACGTTAGATGCCGACAACATGTATGCGGTTTGCCAGACCGGCGTTATTACCGGTGATTTACAGCGGGAAGCAGCTAAACACGGCTTGTTGTACGCAGGGGATCCGTCCAGTGCTGACAGCAGCATGATTGGCGGCAATGTAGCCAACAATGCCGGCGGCAATAAAGCTGTCAAATACGGTACAACCCGTCATCAGATTTACAGCTTGAAAGTCGTTACGCCGACCGGCGATATTTTGACTGCTGGTGCGCGCCTCAAAAAGAGTTCTACCGGTCTTTGCTTAGAACAACTTTTTGCCGGTTCTGAAGGCACCTTGGGAATTATTACAGAAGTTACAGTCAAACTCCGTCCGATGCCTCCGTACAATTTCAACATGGTTTGTGTCTTTAAGACGGATGAAGAAGCCTTTGCGCTGCCAAATAAAATTTTGAAAGCCGGCATTGACCCGACCAGTATCGAATTCATGGACAACGAAGCGTTGAAAATGACCTGTAAATTCCTTGACATGACGATGCCGCATGTAGATGATGGCTGCGATTATGTTATTGTTACTGTAGAATCCTTCAGCGAAGATGATTCGGACCGCAAAATGGAACAGCTCTGCGATTTGGCAGAAGCCAATGGTTCTATTGATGAATTTGAAGCGGATAAACGTATTTGGAAACTGCGCAAACAGTTTGCCGAAGCAGCCCGTGACGTCGATAAAATGTTCCAGACAGAAGATTTTGTCGTACCTCTCGATAAAATTCCGGATATTACAAAACAGATTCCGGAACTGCGTGAAAAATATGACCTGTACTGTGTTACAGTTGCCCATATTGGCGATGGCAACATTCATGTACTGCCGTTGAATGCCAAAGGATTGACGCCGGAAGAATGGTTTGAAAAGATTAAAGCATTCCATCGCGATCTCTTCCCGCGGGTATATGCACTGGGCGGCAAGATGTCCGGTGAACACGGCATTGGCTTCAAGAAGTTAGAAGAATTTGCGCTTTGCACGCCGGAAGCCGAATTGAATGTTATTAAGGCAATTAAAAAAGCGTTGGACCCGAACGATATTATGAATCCGGGAAAATTAGTTGATATAGACTAATGCATATCCAAAAACAGCAATGCGAAAAGTAACGGCATTGCTGTTTTTTTGTGTCTTCTTATCTTTTTTAGGTATACGATATAGCGAAAAGGAAAAAAATATTGTAAAATATAAAGACTGGATTAGGTGACTTGTAGAAAAACGAAATAGGTGATGCAATGAAATTTTACAGTCGATTGAAGCCCCTTCGTCAGGAAGCCAAATTGTCACAGGCTGATGTAGCGAAGATACTGCGATGCTCGCAAGTTGGATATGGCATGTATGAACTGGGAAAACGAAAAATATCGATAGAAAAAATGATTGTCTTAGCTAAGATGTATCATGTTTCTATGGATTATATTGTAGGCGTATCGGATAAAAGAAATCCAAATCAAGACGAAGAAACGGAATAATCGTGTACATTATAAAAAGAGTCTGGCATGAATGGTTTTAACAACATGCCAGACTCTTTTTTGTATTATAGGTAATTAATTATACGTTGAAACGGAAATACGTGACGTCGCCGTCCTGCATGATATAATCTTTGCCTTCCAAACGGACAAGTCCTTTTTCCTTGGCGGCTTGTTCACTGCCGCAGGCAATTAAATCTTCATAAGAGACAATTTCGGCACGAATAAAGCCGCGTTCAATATCCGTATGGATTTTGCCAGCCGCTTTCTGGGCTTTGGTACCATTGACAATCGTCCAGGCACGGACTTCATCAGCACCGGCTGTGAAGAAATTAATCAGCCCAAGCAGAGAATAGCTGGCTTTAATCAGACGGTCTAAACCGGATTCAGAAAGGCCTAATTCTTCCAAGAAGACAGCTGCTTCATCGTCAGGGAGTTCGGCGATTTCTGCTTCGATTTTAGCAGAAACAGCAACGACTTGTGCGCCTTCTTTAGAAGCATATTCTTCAACCCGTTTGACATTGGCATTCGCATGCGGATCACCGGCTTCATCTTCTGAAACATTTGCAATGTAGATGATTGGCTTTAAAGTCAGCAGATTGAGTTCTTTGATGAGCGGCAGTTCATCTTTTGTCAGGCCTGCTTTGCGGGCCGGTTCGCCGTCTTCCAACGCTGTCAGTACTTTTTTAATGACAGCATATTCTGCTTTTGCTGCTTTATCACCGCACTGTGCCACTTTGGCAATGCGGTCGGCGCGTTTTTGCGTCGTTTCCAAGTCAGCCAGGCAGAGTTCCGTGTTGATGGTTTCTATATCGCGAATCGGGTCAATAGAGCCGTCTACGTGCGTGATGTTGGAATCTTCAAAGCAGCGTACTACTTCGGCAATAGCATCGGTTTCACGAATATGGCTGAGGAATTTGTTGCCTAAGCCTTCGCCCTTAGAGGCGCCGGCTACCAAGCCTGCAATATCGACAAAACGCATGACAGCAGGAATAGTCTTTTTAGGATGATACATATCCGTCAGTATTTGGATACGTTTGTCCGGGACTTCAACGACCCCGACGTTTGGTTCAATAGTGCAGAAGGGGTAATTGGCAGCTTCTGCACCTGCTTTGGTAATGGCATTGAACAAGGTACTCTTGCCGACGTTCGGCAAGCCGACAATGCCGACTTCCAGATTGGTACTCAATGGTTAAACCACCTTTTATTTTAATAATTTTAAATCAGCAATACGTTTTACAGCTTCGATTGTATTTTCTTTGGTACCGAAAGCGGTCAGACGCAAATACCCTTCACCGTGCGGGCCAAAGCCGACACCCGGCGTCGTAACAACGTTTGCTTTTTCAAGAAGCAAATCAAAGAAATCCCAGCTCTTCATGCCGTTAGGTGTCTGTACCCAAGCATACGGAGAGTTGGTAGCACCGTATACGGTATAGCCTGCTTTGGTCAGACCGTCGCGGATGATATGTGCATTTTCCATATAGTAGTTGACATCAGCCAGGCATTGTTTCTGACCTTCCGGGCTGTAGTATGCTTCTGCAGCGCGCTGTACAACATACGGAGTGCCGTTGAAGAATGTGCACTGGCGGCGGTTCCACAGCGGATTTAATTCTACAGCTGTGCCGTCTTTTTTATAGGCTACGCAAACTTTAGGAACGACGACATACGAGCAGCGCGTACCTGTAAAGCCGGCGCATTTGGAGTAAGAGCGAAGTTCGATAGCGACTTCTTTAGCTCCTTCGATTTCAAAAATGCTGTGCGGAACGTTGGGTTCTGTAATATATGTTTCATATGCAGAATCATAAATGATAATGAAGTTGTTTTCTTTAGCTGCTTTGACCCAGTTTGTCAATTCTTCAGTAGTCATTGCCGTGCCCGTAGGATTAGACGGGTTGCAGAGGTATACGATATCTACTTTTTCTGTCGGCGGTTCTGCTTTAAAGCCGTTTTCCGGAGAGCAGGGAAGGTATACGACACCGTCATAGATGCCTTTTTCTTCGTTCCAGTCACCCGTGTGGCCGCTCATTACGTTGGAATCGAGATATACCGGATATACAGGATCTGCAACAGCAAATTTCAAATCACTGCCGAAAATTTCCTGAATGCAGGCAACGTCTGTTTTGGCGCCGTCGCCAACGAATACTTCATCTGTATCGAGGTGAATGCCGCGTGTTTCGTAATCGCCTTTGATAATAGCTTCGCGCAGGAAATCATATCCTTGTTCCGGGCCATAGCCGCGGAATGTTTCCGCTTTGCCCATTTCATCGACTGCCTTATGCATTGCATCGATAATAGCCGGAGCCAGCGGACGCGTAACGTCGCCAATGCCGAGACGAATGATATTTGCATCAGGATGTGCTTTAGAAAATTCGGCAACTTTTTTTGCAATGGTAGCAAATAAATAATTGCCTGGGAGTTTCAAATAGTTTTCATTTACATGAGCCATAATGGGTGTGTCCTCCTTATATAACATCTGATTATGTTAACACTATCTATTGTACTACAATACAGATATATTGAAAAGATACACCATTTACCCAGCATGATGACAAAATAAAATGGTATCCATCTGCAGGACGAATTACGGCAGATACGGTGGTTACTTCTGAGATATATACTGCGTTAAAGCCGTGCGGTTGGTAATACCTAATTTTTTATATAAGCGGCTTAGTGTCTTTTTAATCGTGATTTCTGCGACATGCAGCATGGCAGCGACTTCTTTGTTTGTCCGTCCTTCTGCAACCAACTTGGCGACGGTTAGCTCGCGCGGCGACAGTGGTGTTTGCTGATGATGCAGCCAGTTAAAATTGCGGCTGCCGTAGTCGACGGCAAATAACTCGTTCTCTTTTAATGGATTAAATGATAACGATGTATAGAGATAAGCCAGCTCCCATCCCGTATGATTGCGGGCTGCCGGGTTGCGGCGGAAAATAAAGACGCAGCGCTGATGTTCATTCAAATAGAGCGCAGTAGAGGATTTCGTTTTTATTTCCGATGTGTACTGGCAAAGCCAATAATCTGCCCCCAAGGACCGAATCAGATGACGTTCATATTGAATAACGCAGGGTACGAGCTGTTCTTTTCCCTCTGCAAAGGCATTGAATACGGCGGCGTAGCCTGTCAAGCACATGTGCTTTCCCGTACCTATCCAAACGACATCTTCTGCTAGTGATGACAGAAGCGGTTCCAAATCATTTTTTTCAAAGTAAGAATATAAAATATGATGACTTAATTGCAGCAAGAGCGTTTTTTCATTATTCATAGTACAGTTCCCCCTTTCGTCATACAGTATGAAGCCTGTTTGATGACTAAAATACACCCATTCTATCTGTTTATACATATATTTTATCATAGTATTTGAAATAACATCAATAAATTAAAGAAAAAATAGGAAAAACGTTATATATATGTTAGTGTAAAATAATTGTGGGAAAACTTTAATGCATTGAAGAAAATAAAAAGA
>SAMEA104315436__coassemble_1131_pt1 | contig 19846 bp, 17 predicted proteins | sample SAMEA104315436__metabat2_low_PE_041 | metagenome-assembled genome bin SAMEA104315436 (sample SAMEA104315436) | gut metagenome | biome: Monkey gut; feature: monkey-associated habitat; material: faeces | place: China | collected 2013 | reverse complement strand
CGCAGAACCAAAATCGATTGCTGAAATGAGCCTTTCTGGCTTGAATATATCTGGTGCCAAAAAAGGGCCGGACAGTATTGATTATGGGATGAAATGGCTGCAAAACCGAACGCATATTTATATTGACAAGCGAAGATGTCCGAATGCCTATCGAGAGTTTGTTGGTTATGAGTATGAACGCAATAAAGACGGACAGTTTATTAGTGCGTATCCGGATGCAAATAATCATGCCATTGATGCAGTTCGCTATGCTATGACTGAAGTTATGACGCGAAATAAGGTCGTAACAAAACGGGTAAATTATTAGGAGGTATTATGTTTGGGTATCAGTTATTAAAAGATGCGTATTTTGGTACTGGAGGATTTGAAGATGGCACGTACCTTAATAAGCACAAACGAGAAAGCAATGAAGATTATACCTATAGACGGGAAAATGCATATTACCTGAATTATTTTGCGCCGATTGTCAATGCGTTGGTCGATCCGATTTTCAAAAAGAATCCGCTACGGGATTATCACGGAACAGCTGAACGGATTATCAAGAACTTTTCTATGGATGTAGATGCATCAGGAACCAATATACAGCTTTTCATCAAACGAGCCGCCGTCATGGCAAAAGTATACGGTATCTCATTTATTGTGGTTGATAATGTGCGCAATTCCAACTCCAGAAGTTTACAGGAAATGCTACAGCGCCGTCAGTTTCCTTATGCGTATGTATTGGAACCGGAGAACTTGGCAGAGTATGGCATTGATAAAACAGGCGACTTGGAATACATCAAGTTTAAGGAAATTGCCGGCATAGAAAGCGGTACCGTTCAATATCGGTATGTGTATTTCGATAGAAACTCGTGGAAAATTTGGGGAGACGGCATTTCCTTACAACAGGGAACACACAATCTTGGCTGTGTTCCTGTGGTTCCGTTATTTAGCCGGATGTTGGAACAGAAAACCATGCGACCGGCGCCGGAACTACTGCCTATTGCACGGACAGCGAAAGCATTATTTAATCATTGCTCTTGGCTGGGCGAAATACTGCGGAATCAGACGTTTCCGCTGCTAACCATTCCGTCCTTAGACGTCAATGATTTGGTGATAGGGACAAACAATGCGCTGGGGTATAATCCGGATTACAGCCACGAACCTGGATTTATTGCGCCGCCGTCTGATCCGGCAACAATTTTACAAAATCAGATAGCGTCGTTAGTGCAGGAAATGTATCGGATGGCCAATTTGTCGTTCATCATTAGCACGACACAAAATAATAATAGCGGTATTGCCAGACAGTGGGAATTCGAACGAACCAATCAGCAATTGGCTAATTTTGCGGCGCAGTGTGCACACGCTGAAACGGCGGTAATGAACTTGGTTGCCAAGTGGGTGAATGAAGACATTACTTATACCGTAGCGTATCCGGATAATTTTGGCATTGTAGACGTAACAGAAGAACTAACGCAGGCGCAAGCAGTTTTAGATATGGGACTAGGCGACGGACTGCGTGAAGAAGTGCTGAAAAAAGTAATGGCTGCCTACTGTCCGGACATACCAGACGAACGGTTTGACGAGCTGGTAGAACAGCTGCAGAAGCAAACAGGCAATAAGATACATGCTGAACCTAATGAATAGGTGATGACTCATGGCAAGTCCAATACAAAAAATACTTCAGGAAGCATCTTTTGCGTATATGAGCAAGGCGCAGATAGTAATACGTCTTGCCATATCCTATATCGTAGAAGATCATATGGACACAGAAGAAGCGATAGATAAATCTTTGCAGGAATCACAAATGGATTTGTTTTGGGAATCGGCGGTAGAAGCGGCTATTGCCAAAGCCTTTGCCAAAGGTGCCGGCATAGCGACGATTCCCTTGCTTCCAGAACTGCGAGAAGCTTGGGACCCGTCGGGAATGAAATTATCAGAAAAGTTGCATGGCACACAAAAAGAAATGCGGCAGGCCATTATCTCAACGATACAGCAGCAACAAAAGCTAGGAAAACATGCGATGCAGGCGGCTAGAGCGTTATATGATGGGTACAACAGCGGCGTGCATGTTATTCGCAAGCAGGAACTGCCCCAATATATACAACAGGTTGTACATTTTGTCAGGCGTTCTGAATTTCCGGATGATGATTATTATGCATTGATGCGGCGGGTACGTCGAGCCAAACGACAAACAGAAAGATTAGGAACTCATGGCGCACCAAACAGAGCACTCAAGACAGCCTACAAGCAACTCCTGAATGCTGTAGAGAAAAACAATACCAAGGCCATAGAAAACGCCGTTAAAACGGCCGTAGAAGAAAAAAGTCGTTATGTTGCAGAACGTATCGCCCGGACGGAAGCAGCACGAGCATGGGCGGATGGGTTCCATTATCGGTATGACGGAGATACAGACGTTGCGGCGTATCGCTGGAAGCTGTCCAGCCGACATCCGCATTTTGATATATGCGATATGTATGCCCATGCGAATCTATGGGGATTGGGCCCTGGCATATTTCCGAAAGACAAAACGCCAGCCCTGCCGGTGCATCCGCATTGTCTTTGTCATTTATCGCCGGTGTATCATTCAGAGATTAAAAATAAGCAGACGAACCGTATTCGTGCAGGCGGTGATGAATGGCTGGAATCGCTGAGCCATATGGAACGATATAAGGTACTTGGTATACAAGGGGCTGAAAAATGGGAACGGCATCATGCAGACTGGCGGCGGTATATGCGAAACTGGTCAGCAGAAACGGCTAAAAGCCGATTGTCGATAACTACGCAGGATGATATAATAAAATCAGAAGTTAGTATTGGTCAGCAATTATCATATAAAGATGAAGGTCAGAATGCGTTCATTCCCGAAGGTGCGATTGTAAAACCTAAAAAAGTTATTGCTGGGCTAGGCTCCGATTGTAATCTAAGAATTGCTGATAAATTAGCAACAGATTATGGTGGAATGGCTAAAGAATGGCAAAAAGTAGTTGGTACAATTACTTCTGACCAATATATATTTGATGTTCATTGGTATCATCATAAAGAAGTAGGAAATGTGCTATTTAAAATCAAGAGTTATACAGAAAGGAGGAAATAGTCATGAAAGTCCGATATATAGGGCAGTCGTTTGGAGTAGACAGCTTAACATCAAATAAGATTTATCAATGTCTTGGTGTTGAAGGTGGCTTTTTGAGGATCATCGATGATTCTGATGAGGATTACTTGTATTCGGCCATTAGTCCGGGCTCTTTAGATGACGATGGGATTCCTCCGGGGAAATGGGAAGTAATAGAAGACAATGCGCAAGGAGATTTACAACGGGCAGTTGAAGGGGTATAAAGCACTTACATGACGTAGGTGCTTTTTTGTTACATAATTTTATATGTTGTCTTTTCGCCGCCAGACGCGGACCGCAGACGTAAAAGAACGGTTATTTTTTTATGCCTGGACGGCAGAGAGGAGCACGCGGTATGGCGTATACATTACAGCAGATTTTTGAAGCACTGGGGAAAATAGAAAACGGCGGGGCGATGGTAGCTGATTTACAGGACGTAATCAGTAAAACTCGCACAGAAGCGGCAAATAACCGGGTGGCCCGTAATAAAGTATTGGATATGCTTGGCCTTCGTGACGGCGATAATTTGGACACGTCGTTGCAGAATTTAGCGGCTACGATGGCAGTTATCAAACAGCTGGGCAATCCGGAAGAACTGGGCACTAAAATGACGACACTGGAAAAGCAGTTAAAAGACTTGACTGAAAAATATACAGCCAGCGAACAAAAAGCCATGGAAGAACATGATAAGCGGATTCAGACGGCTATCAAATCACAGCTTACGGCAGCTTTGGCAAAAGGGAAAGCCATTCAGCCGGATGTGTTTACACAGCTGTTGTTGGCCAATGTAAAAGCCAAGGAAGATGACAGTCTAGTTTTTAAATCCGGCGATAAAGAAATTTCTATTGCTGAAGGGGTCGAAGGCTGGCTCAAAGCTAATCCTTGGGCTATCAAAAACGACAGCCACAGCGGGGCAGGTTCCGGCAGTGGCGGCAACGGCGGCAATGATAAGAAATACTCGATGGAAGACATTAAAGGTATGTCCCGCGATGAAATTAACGCACACTGGGACGAGATTAGTAAAGGAGTGAAAGCATAATGGCAATTAGTACATTTATTCCAACCATTTGGGAAGCGCGACTGCTTCTCCATTTAGACAAAAATTTAGTATACGGTAATCTTTGCAACCGAGATTATGAAGGCGATATTTCCCAGGCCGGTGATACGGTTAAAATCAATCAGATTGCAGATATTACGGTAAAAGATTATAAAAAAGGCACAGCCCTTGCTTATGAAGACGTAGATGGCACGCCGACAACCTTGACAATTGACCAGCAAAAATATGCGGCTTTTAAAGTAGATGATGTGGATGCAGCCCAAGCCAATGTAAATTTGGTGGATGGGGCTATGCAGCGGGCGTCTTATAAACTTCGGGATACAGTAGATCAATATATTGCTGGATTTCATACCAAAGCAGGTATTACAACAGGATTAGGGACGGATGCGGCACCGCTTGTACTGGATACGGCTGATGCAGCGTATGAAGCCTTAGTTGATTTGAAAGGTGCCTTGGATGATGCCAACGTACCGAATGAAGGCCGCTGGGTTGTCGTACCGTCTTGGTTCTACGGCCGCATGCTCAAAGATAACCGTTTTGTAGCTGCCGGCACAACTAAAACAGATACCGTGCTTGCAAACGGCTATATTGGGCAGGCCGCAGGGTTTAACATTTATCAGTCTAACAATACACCGAATACAGCAGGAGCCAAATACAAAATCTTGGCTGGCACGAATATGGCTATTTCCTTTGCTCAACAGCTTACTAAAACAGAAGCGTTGCGTTTAGAAAATTCCTTCTCCGATGCTGTCCGTACATTGCTTGTATATGGTGCGCAGGTTGTGCAGCCGGGGGCGTTGGCTTGCCTGACAGCTAATAGCGCCAAAGCTTAGCCGCCTATGGAACTGAACATAACCATTAAAGGACTGGATGCTGTTGCCAGCCGATTGGATAAGGTATCTATTGATACACAGGCTAAGCTCAAGGATGCTATGAAATCATCTGTAAGAGATATTCAGGAGCGGGCCCGCAAAAATCACCGGTATATCACACGTACCGGTGAAGCGGAACGTTCCATTAAAACGAGCGTATCCTTTACTCGTAATGATATTAGCGGCATCGTAGGAACAACTCGAAAGATTACGGTATATTTGCATCAAGGAACGAAACGACATATGATTGTACCGCGCAGGAAAACGGCACTTCGTTGGACGAATGGCAGCCAGTTTATATTTGCCAAGCGTGTCAGTCACCCGGGAACGAAGAAAGATCCCTTTATTTTTAACGCCGTTCACAGCGAACAGCGGCACATTATTTCACGATTTGAAAAAGCCGTGCGGCAGGCAATTGGGGAGGCGTACTGATATGGATTTCATCACAATAGCGGATATTACAGATACCATCTTAACATGCAGAGACTGCGATATTGACTATGCAAATGACTATCTACACCGGCTGGCCTTTTCTTTTAGCTTGTTCGATGCGGATATTCAACTGCCAGCACGACCGGTTGTAAAACAATTAGGCTGTGCTATTGCCTGCCGTGAATGCGCGGCGGCTATGGTAGGCTCTGATACAACGGTTATGGTAGATGGCAGCCGTTCGGAGGACATCTATTTTCAAAAATACAAGATGTACTTACAGCTTGCTAGAAATTTGGAAAGCAGCCTTACGTACCTTGATTTTGCTGTAGATGGAACGGATGGAAGCGGTAAAGGGGGTGTCGGGGTAATCCGATTATCCCGAGCATAATGAGCAAAAACAAGTTTAGGCAAGTAACGAATGAGCTGTATGAAATATTGAAGGATGAAGTACCGGAGATTTCCAACTGGAAGCAGGAAGTTCTAGGGCCTGCGTATCCTAAAGAACTGACAGGATTTATTTGTTGTGATACCGTAGAATATGCGCCGTTTTCTAAGGGAATGCGTGAGGCAACAGCCGTATATACGATTGAAATTATTTGCCCAAACCCTAAGGGGCATGAACAAGATACGGCTCCCGTAGAAGATTTGGCCATGAAGGTAAAAGATGTTTTGGCAAACAATGAAACATTAGACGGCTGGGCGAAGTCCAGTTTTGTCGATAAAATTGTATTTGGTACACCGGCAGGCCAGTCATCCAGTATTGGCATTGCCGTTTTTTCGTTTACAGTTACTTTTTTAGAATAGGAGTGATTTAGTATGGCAAGAACATATGCAACACCTACGAATACCGGCGCTGTAGCACAAGCAGGCAAAGATTTTTTGATTTATCTGAACACCGGGGAAACAGAAGCAAACCCAACATGGACACTACTTGGCGGCCAGCGAAGCGGCGACGTAACCCGTAAAGCTGATTCCATTGACGCCAGCCACAAGACATCAGGAGGATGGAAGTCAACCTTGCCAGGCCTTCGTGAATGGTCCATTGATTTGGAAAGTGTAGTACTGCTGGATGATGCCGGCGCGAACTTCCTGGAAGATGCATTTAACGATGGAAAACTTATTCATGTAAAATTTGAATATCCTAACAAAAAATATCGTACCGGCTGGGCCGCTATTACTGATTTTAGCTTGTCTACCAAATATGATGATGTGGCGACGATTAAAGGCACCTTATCTGGCAATGGTGCTCTTTCTGAATTACAGACACCTGCCGTTAGCGGCAGTGGCCATTAGGAGGTGATGCAGCATGCCTAAAAAAGTACCGTTTGAAATGTTCGGTGAAGGGCAGTATTTATATTTCAATATTGCCCGGTTGGCACAACTGGAACAGGTCTGTGGCTGCGGTATCAGCGGCATTGTAGCCAAGCAGGAACTGAATTTAACCAATCTGATAAAAATCTATATGATTGGTCTGGCACATCACAAGAAGCATAATGAACTTTGGTATGCCGAACAGATACAGCAGAAACTGGATGAAGGCGCAAGCCTGGAAGAAGATTTTGTCGTACCGGCGGTCAAAGCTATTGCCGGAAGCGGCATTTTAGGAAAAGCGGCGTATTATGGGGCGTTCCCGGAAGAACTGACGAAAAAAGCGGAACAGGATATGGTTGACGAAAAAAACGAGTAGAGACGGAGCGGCGAGAACATCCTGCCCCGTCTTTTTATGAATGGCTCGAATGGGCTGAATCCCAGGCATATGGCCCATTAGCGTTGAAACCATGGGAGTTTTATAGACTGACGCCTATGGAACTAAATAAGATGATTGAAGGCTGCCAGGCACGGCGAGAGGACAAGGCTTTTGCTGTATCCTGGTATGTCAGCAATTTAATGAATATTCATTTGAAACGCAATGTTCAGGCTAAAGAACTGGCTAAACCATTTTTACATGAAAAAACAGCTGGCGAAATACAGCAGGAAAAAGAAGCGTTTTTAGCATCGTTTAAACGGCAACGAGAGGAGGCAGAAGATGGCGACAGTAGCGAGCATTTTGATTAAAATAGGCGCCAACAGTTCAGAACTGCGAAAAGAATTGGCCAATACCAAGAAAGAATTGGAAACCAATTTGGGAAGTGCTGCTATGACGGCATCTCATGTAGCGGTGGCAGGCATAGCCGGGATTGCTGCCTCATTGGGGGCATTGGGGGTTAAAGCAGTGCAGGCCGCCGGAAGCTTTCAACAGACGCAGGCTGCTATGACCAATATGCTGGGCAGTGCCGAACGAGCACAAAGCCTGCTGAGCGATTTGCAGAGCTTTGCCGCGAAGACGCCGTTTGAATTTAACGATGTAGCCGCAGCCACACAGAAGTTTTTGGCCTTTGGCTTTACGGCAGAACAGGTAATTCCCACGTTGACAGCAGTAGGGGATGCTGCTGCCGGTGTGGGCCTTGGCAAGGAAGGCGTAGACAGGGTAACACTGGCATTAGGCCAGATGGCAGCCAAAGCGAAGGTACAAAGTGATGAAATGCTGCAGCTGACGGAAGCAGGTATTCCGGCATGGCAGATGTTGGCTGATAAAATTGGCGTATCTGTCCCGCAGGCTATGGATATGGTCAGCAAGGGGGCCGTAGATGCGCAGACAGGTTTACAGGCACTTGTTGGCGGTATGGAAGAGAAGTTTGGCGGCATGATGGAACAGCAGTCATCCACCATTACGGGTACGTGGTCTAACATGATGGATGGATTAAGCCAGACGGCGATTGCTGTGGGTCAGCAGATTTCGGATGCGTTGAATTTGCCGGATATATTCGCTTCCTTAGGTGATTCACTGCAACAATTCGCGGCGCTGGTAAAAGAACAAGGGATTGGAGAAGCGTTATCTCAAATGATTCCGCCGGAAGTACAAGCAGCGGCTGCTGTGCTAGGTACTGCATTGCTGACGTTAACCATACCTGCGCTGGGATCGTATATTACAACGGCTAAATTAGCAGCAGCACCGCTTGTGGGCAGTCTGATACCGGCGTTGAACAACGCCAAAACTGCTTTCATGACGATGCCGACAGGTATGGCAGGCGTGAATGCCGCTATGGAAACGATGAAAGCGAGAGCCGTTACAACCGGGGCAGCATTTACCAGTTTTGGTTCTGGATTGAAAGGATTGATTACGTCACTGCCGACCGTAGCAGCGCGTGTTGCGACATTGGCTGCCGCTTTTGGCCCGGTTGGCATCGCGATTACTGCCGTTGGTGTGGCTATTGCCGCTTTTATTGCATCCGGCCATTCGCTGACAGACTTTCTAAACGTAGTGCCGGGAACGATGGATGCTGTACAGACCGCAGGAGAAGCATTAGAAGCCTTGTGGGGAGAACTTGGCGTAGCCATTCAAAATCTGGTATCGGCTGCGGCTCCGATAATCGCTGTCATGGCAACGGCCTTTACGGTAGCAATTTATGCTATTATCGCTGTTATCAATGTATTCGTAGCCATCTTATCGGGAATTATAACGGTTGTGTCTCGAGTAGTAACAGGCTTTATTGCCCTTTTTAACATGATGTATGAAAAAGGAAGCAATGCTTTGAGCCGATTAGGTGGCGCGTTAAGCGAGTTTGCCGATTCTATTCTTCCGGCATGGGCGTCCAATGGCCTGCATACTATCGTCAGCTTTGTACAAAAAGCCATTGGCTGGCTGCAGAAATTGATTGATAAAATTTTTCATACGAATAATGCGCTTAGCAAGGCGGGAAATAAAGCTGCTACACAGGATACAGAAAGTGATGACAGCAGTGACGATGAGAGCAGCGCATCTGATGTTAGAAGCGGTACTCCCACCTATGAAAATTTTAGAACGGCTGGTGATGAGGCTTCAACGGGGAGTGTTGGCGGCGCAGGCTCATCCGGCGGTACATCCGGGGCAGGCAGTTATAATGTACGAGAAGGCGCATTATATAATGCTAAACAATTAGAAGGATTATCCTATGGCACGGATGACGGGCAAGTAGTATGTACGACCTACGTAGAAAACATTTGGAGTCGGGCAGGTGTATCCAACGCCTTTGATTTAGGCGGATGGGCACCGGATTGGCAGGCTAATGCCGGCAGTGCCTTTCATAAGACCGATGCCTATGGGAACGGGTATGATGCTAAGCCGGGGGATGTGGTTATTACCAATGATGGCAGTCATGTTATCATGGTTGGTGAAAACGGCGGCTATTATGCTTCCGGCAGCAGCCAAAATAACGGCGTATCCAGTTATTTCTCACAAAACTGGAAAGAAGCCTTTGGCGGCAATATTGTTGGCGTTATATCCCTTGCCGATTATGCCGGCATTAAAGACCCTGGATACAATGGTGATACAAGCAAGCCGTCTATCAACTGGGATTCCAGTAATGAATTGCAGGCTATTCATGCAGCGGCCGCTGCCTACGGACAGGATGCCAAACTCATGGCATCTATAGCGGCAGTTGAAAGCGGCGGCGGTGATGTAAGCGCAATCCATATGGCAGCTGGTGGCGGCATGTTCCAGATAAATGCCAATCAGGATATTCGCGACGGCAATGGCGGTCGTGTCCGCATTGCCGATTTATATCCGGAATACGCTACGGATACTACCCAAAATGCCATGGCTGCAGCGGCTATCTTAAAGGATAAAATCACCGATGCAGGCGGTAACGTTTGGGAAGGTGTTAAACGGTATAACGGCGGCGGTGATCCGAAATATGAACAAAAAGTACATGGCGTATACAGTGCTTTTGGCGGCAGCAGTTCTGCAGTAACGGATAAACAGGCGCAGTACTATAAACAAATGCTGGACCAGGCACAGCAGACAAGCAAACAAATTGACGATACTTATGCCCAATCTACGATGACGCAGGAAGAGCTGATTGACCGCAAATACCAAAATGAATATGCAAAGTTGGAAGAATCTAAGCAATGGAATAGTAACTACGCCAAAGATAAGGAAAAGTTAGACATGTTGTATGCGCAGGATAGGCTGAAAGCTATCGAAGCAGATGCCCAAAAAGAACGGCAGATTCGGGAGAAAGCCCAAACCATGGGGCAAGAGTTAAAAGAAAATTCTTCTCCTTTATCTACATCTGCCAGCCAACAAGCATTGGCTAAGATGGAAATGGAATATGAAAAGACCATTACGTCGATTCAATCCAAATGGCAAGGGTATTCTAACGACTTTGCGGCCATGACAGAAAAGCAGAAGCGAGTGTTCCTTAAAGCGTTGGATGATGAAGGCGTTGCTTATGAAGTCATGGAAAACGGCAGATTGTCCTTTGCAAAAGCAATTCATCAGCAGGAACAGGCTGAATTTGAAAAGCTAATGGACAACGAAACGGCATATTTTGCCCAAGCAAAAGATGTGCAGGCAGACTTGGAAGAAGCCAAGAATCAGGCATCTATGGACAATCTAGAAGCGGTTCTTTCTGACTCCAATGCGATTCGCTTGAATGACTATGAAGCCCAAAAATCCATGATGGAAACCTATCAAGAAACATTTCTAGCTGCCAATGCAACAACAGCTCAAATGGTTGCCAGCCTATACAGTACGGCTTTTGAGGGCATTAGCTCGGCAATCACAGACACTGTTATGGGGACGAAGACCCTGGGAGATGCATTTACAGCACTCGGTAAGTCCTTGATTCAGGTCGTCGTCGAGTTTTACGCAAAGCAGCTGGCGGGAATGCTGGTCAATAGCGCTATGGCCAAATCACAAACGGCAGCGGCAATTGCTCAGACATCCGCCGAAGGAGCTGCTATGTCAGCCGCTTTGGGCCCTGCCGCCTTTTTTAAATTGGTGCTGGACCCAAGTGCAGCGGCATTGGCTACAGGGCTTATGGCCGTTGGAGGAGGGACGTCGCTTGTATCTTCGTTCCTTGGGTTCAATAGCGCAAGTGGAAATGAATCCACACTTTTGTTGGATAAGCAGAATGCTTTAAATTCTGGATTAAGTATTCCTAAACTGGCTTCCGGTGGCATAACCAAAGGGGCTACGTTGGCCCTTATTGGCGAAGGGCATTATGAAGAAGCAGTCATCCCGCTATCAAGAAATAATATGGAAATACTCGGGATGTCTGGAAAAGACAGGAATATGAGGCCTATTCAGGTTATTGTATATGCTCAGGATGCGACCAGTTTTAAACGCTCGGAAGCACAGATCGCTAACAGCGTACGCAGGGCGATTGACGTAGGAGAACGGTTTTTATAAGGAGGGGAATGTTATGGCAATTGGGTTTCACGAAGTTCGTTTTCCGGAAGATATTTCATTCGGAAGTACGGGCGGCCCCTGTTATTCGACGGATATCACCAGCATGAAAAACGGCACCGAACAACGAAATATCAATTTCACACAACCCCGTTGTAAATATAATGTGGCCTTGGGGGTCAAAACAGAGGCACAAATGGCAGAGGTCATCAAATTTTTTCACGCCCGAAAGGGCCGTGGGTTCGGATTCCGGTATAAAGATTGGTCAGATTATCGGCTGGAACATGAATTGATTGCCATGGGTGACGGACAAAAAAATAAATTCCAGATTATCAAGACCTATACCAGCGGTGGTTTTTCGACGGTCCGGCAAATCAAGAAACCTGTCAGCGGGACCATAAAAGTATATCTTGACTCTGTGCAGGCGGAGGGGTGGGTCTGTGACTATACGACAGGGATAGTTACATTTACGACACCCCCGGAATCTGGCAAAGGCATTTACTGCACGGGGGAATTTGACGTTCCCGTCCGGTTCGATACGGACGAGATGAATGTTGGTATACAAGCGGGCGATTATTTCAATTGGACATCTATCCCGTTGGTTGAGCTTCGGGGGAGTGGTATTTAATGGCGTTACGTTCCACTGACACAATGCAAATTTATACGAATCAGACAGATGCAGGCCTGAACTACAAAAACCTGAAAGCAACGTTTTTACCGGACACATCGTTTGAGTATGCAGATAAATTTCAGTACGAAGGCCGTGTGATCAATGGTACATGGTTCCAAGATAAAGGGTATGACATTATGGATGAGGAACAGCGGGAACCGCGCCATTACTGCATCAAAGGGAAAGTGACGTTCCAGTTCACGGGCACCGACTTGACCGTGCGGCTTATGCTGGATAGCGGGCAGGGGTCGGCAGCTGTTTATATAGATGGAAAAGCCCCTTCTGCGATTGGCAAGCACGGCGCCATCGACCGGCTCGACTGCAATTTGGATCACTATAGCTTTGGCAATAATGCGACGATGCAGTATCATGATGTTATTGTCGCTGAAGGGCTGACTAATGGAACACATACGTGTGAAGTGTATGCCAATAATTCAAAAGGCGTATACTTCCTGATTGCAGGGGCTAAGGTACATCACAACGAAATACAGGCTATGGCCGTATCCGGATATCATGCGCCAGAAACAATATCCTTCAACCAGATGTCCCTGCGGCTTGTGAATGAGTCGAAATATCCAATGAAAGATATTTCCATTGATATCCCCTTGCGAGTAATCAACCGCGACACTGGAGCGGCTTTTCCACAGCCTTATGTCGTCAACGAGCTTGGTGCTGGTGACCAGATACCGCTACTTATGGGGGTCGATGGTCGAGGCTACGAAGACGGTCTCGATTTAACAGTACAGTTCCACGCATCCTATTGCGATCCGGAATCAGCTCAGGCTACGACGACACTGACAACAGAACTTGATCCCAAAAACGACCAAATCAGTTTATCCGGCGATTGGCTCTTTGAAAAAATGGGGGGTGCCGACGGACCTAGTGTCCTGTGCGGTTTCACGTCTACAGCCGGAGATACCTTGTCGATTTGGACAAGAGCCGAGAGCATGACCATCACGCTGTTATGCGATTGGGGATACCCGCCACTTACGGTAACCGTTGATGGGGCTACTGTAGCCAAATGGACGTTGCAGGCCGATGAAACGCAATTCAGGGATTTTACCTTGTCAGGGTTGTCGACCAGTGAAAAGAATATTGCTATTAGGGTTCCCAAGGGTCACAGGGGAGATAGTACCTTCGCTTTCTCACGGATTGTGTTGACGGAAAAAGTATCATATGTCCGTAGTGACGAAACAATCCCGATTACGATGAGCTTCGACTATATCAAACCTTTTGGTATTGAAGGCTTGACGCAGGACAGTGAAGGAAATTACAACTATGAAGGGACAAGTGTGCGTCGCCTTGCCAACTCTTTGCCAAGGAGTAACGAAGGGGCAAAGGAAGTCAAAATCATGCGCCGTTATGCCACATTTGCCCTTAACTACAGCGACGCAAATCACGAAAATTTGAAATATTATGATTTGATTGTCGTTGATCCGGGGACGGTCACCCGAAAAGAGGTGGCGGCTTGGCAGAAATTAGGCATAAAAGTTTTTGGGTATGTATCTTTTGGCGAAGAAGACGGCGTTACCATAGACCCGTGGGACGTTACATCCCGCATTGTCCCGCATACGGATGACGGAAAAGGTGTTGGCGGGTATGCCTCGTATTATATGAAGGGAGGCTATGGTTACGCAGAGTTGAACCAATGTCTTCACGACGGACTTATCGATACAGGGGAAAAAAGATGTTTACTGGGTGATTCACATTATTTCAATGGTGTGGGCTGCTGCACTCGTGTATGTAAAAACGATACGCGAACTGGATATACTACCTGGGAAATTGGCGAAAAGTGTAATGGAGGACATACGAAAAATGATTATTGGATACGAACTGGCGATGAGGCATGTACAAACTCTGAATGTCCTGATTATACGCCGTATCATGGTGGCTGTCCTAATTATGCGCATCATGATGGCTGGGGTCAGGACCTTAACTATACAACGCCTGACTATCCCGATCAAAATGGTATCTGGGGGTCTACCTACGTTAATCCGCTGGCGCCGCGCTGGAAAGAAAAGCTGTCCACGTTCTATTTGCACCGCGTCTTCGACTTGCCGGAAAAAAAGACCGAAAAAGTTCGTTTGACGAAATACGAATCTGACTTAACCGGCGCAAGCTATGTATTTAGATCCCATGACTACCCCATTGATAATGCCGAAGAGGTCCACCTTTATTCTGCGTCAGGAAGTGAGTACACTCCGCTTGAGTTCAACTTTGACCCGACCTCTGGGGCTTTTCAGGTGGAAGCGGAAGCGGTGGAAACGAAAGGAGATCAGAATACAGAGCTTACAGTAACTTATCATGTTGTTGGCATGGGGGCCGATGGCGTGTTCATGGATACCTTGGATACGGTCGACGTCTACCCTGGGCAGGCGTTTCAACAAGGTATGGCGAAGATGATAAACGAGCTAAAAGAAGAATATCCAGAAAAAAGTTTTCTGGCAAATCGTGGCTTTTCCATCACGAAAGACATCATCAAATCTTGCGATTATGTCATGTTTGAAACGTTCATTTCAGAATACAATTGGGAGACGGGAGAGTATTATAAGCTGACTGACCCTGAGACTGTCGCATATAACGAGGAGATAAAGACGTTACTCCGTGATTTGCGTAAAGAATACAAGTTCGATGTATTAGCCCTGAACTATTGTGCCGATGGACCGGAAGGGGACGAATTGCGCGAAGCCATTGCACAAGAATGTTATGCTGAAGGGTATATGTCATGGACGTCTAATATTATGTTGGGAAGTGTACAGCAGCCATACTTAGTAAAATCACAAAAATGGAAAAAGAACATAAAAAATGATAATCCGTTTTTTGAGGACTCCCCGGTGGTAGATTCTGCTTGGCTTGTACGTGTGCAAAATGAAATAGAAATCAGCGGTGACTATTCGGAATCTAACCGCATATGGAAACGGTTACCGAATGTAGAAAGGGATGATTGGTATGAAATCGATCGGATACCTGTCGTGAGCGGATGGCTGGATCAGTCGGTGACCACGATAGCCTGGTGTTGGCGGCTGGAGCTAACAAATGGAAATATACTGTGTTTTACATCATGCGACACGGACCTTGTGATTGATGGCGAAACCTACGAGGCATGTGCCGGCTTTGCCCCTACAGCAGTATCCTCTAGTAATGACCTATCAACCGATAATTTGGACGTGCAGGGTATGATTACGAGCGACCGCATTACGGCAAATGATATTTCTTCGGGCCTCTATGATAATGCAAAAATTCGTATTTTTATTTGCGACTATGAACACTTGCAGAATCGGTTTATTTTGCGAGAGGGACGCATCGGGAAAATTACATCTGGCAAAATCGCCTTCAAGGCTGAAATCAGGGGGCTGATGGATGCATATCAGCAGCGTGCCGGTAACGTATATCAGCGAAAGTGCCGGGCAAGTTTAGGAGATTCCCGCTGCCAATACCCCGTATCATCAGATGTCGCTGTCGGCGAAGTGGTGTCTGTGCGGGATGATGGGTCTATTTTTACAAATATTTCAAGGGCAGACGATTTCTTTACGTACGGTATCATCATGTTTGAGTCAGGCCTCAATAACGGAACTTCTTATGAAATCGAGCAGTCACTTGCTAGCAACGGGCAAATTCGTCTTTTTTCACCGCCTGATCACGAAGTGGTGGTAGGTGACCGGGTCCGAATTGTCCCCGGCTGTGATGGCAGCCCGGCAACGTGTAAAAGGCGGTTTCATAATATGGTAAACTTCCGGGGCGAACCTTATATCCCAGGGAATGATTATGCCGTGGGATATCCGATGAAGGCCGGCGGGAACATTGTTCCTGAGGGGACATCAGTACGTCTTAAATCGTACGATTTCCAAAACTAAAATAAATAAAGGGGTGATTTTATGAAACGGGAGGATGTTATCAATGAAGCACGGCAATGGATTGGGTGCCGCTGGGAACATCAGGCATGTTTAAAAGGAGTCGCCTGTGACTGTGTGGGTCTCGTTCGTGGTGTTCATGAGCAACTCACAGGCGACTCCTTTAGCGGCGATTATGATTATCCGGCTACATGGCACTTGTTTAAACGAGAAGAAAAACTCTATGAAGAGTGCAAAAAATACATGAATGAAATCCCAATCGAGGACATCCAGCCGGGAGACATTTTACTATTCGCGTTCCGACCCAGGTTTCCGGCGCATCACTTGGCAATATTGACCGATGAAAATACACTCATCCATTCCTATATGGATGTGGGCCGTGTTGTAGAGACGTCTTATAACGCGGAGTGGAAAAAAATGACGCGATATGCATTTCGGTTCAAGGAGTTAGAATTATGAGTTCTGCTATACTGATCCCCATGACGATTCTTGGCGTAAGTTCGCTAATCATCCCCCGGCTCTTTGGGGGTACTAGAACAACAAGCTACCAAACCGAGGGGAAGCAAAGTGATTTACAGCTCCAGGGCGCCAGTATTGGCACCCCGATTGTTCGCGGTTATGGAAAGGCTCGTGTTAGTGGAAATATTATTTGGGGTACAAAATTTACGGAACACATCAAAACGACAACACAGACATCTACAACCAGCAGCGGCGGCAAGGGCGGCGGGGGCTCCCGCAGTAGCACAACAACAGTCACGACGACATACAGTTATACAGTTTCGTTTGCCGTGGCTGTTTGTGAAGGCCCCATTACAGAAATTACCCGCATTTGGGCCGATGGAGTGGAAATTAAAGGACGGCTCATGGATTATACCGTATATAACGGCGATGAATGGCAAACGCCCGATCCATTCATCGAGGGGATTGAAGGCAGTGGGAACGTGCCTGCTTATCGAGGTCTTGCGTACATTGTTGTCAGAAATTTGGATATTACCGCCTTCGGTAATCGCATCCCTTCATTGTCATTTGAGGTCCAGTTCCCGGAAAACCGCGTGCCAAAAATCATACGCCGTATCAGCCAGGAAGCCGGCCTGGACGATGATAAAGTATCCATAGAAGGGATGGATGACTTGACAGTGACTGGATTTACTATATCCGGCGATAAGACCTTCCGCAGTCAGATTGAATCCCTGCAATCCGGCTTTCCATTTGAAGGATTCGAATATGATGGGAAAATCGTATTTAGGAAAACCGGCAGCGGCGACGCTGTTTTTATCGATGCCGATGACTTGGGGGCTGCTGAATCAGCAACCAATAACAGCGACGCGTTGACCGTGACACGAACCCCGGAAATAGATTTACCGAAAACGCTAAAGCTGAGGTATATCTCCAGCAACAATGATTATCAGAACGGGACGACATCTTATACCAGGATAACGCCTAAGAGCGTTAATGAAACAACAATGGATACGAGCCTGGTTCTTTCAGATAGCGATGCGGCATCGATTGTAGAATGGCAAATGAAAGATGCTTGGGCGAAACGGACAAGTTTTAAATTTAAACTTTCCAATAAATATGCAACGGTTCAGGCGGGAACGGTTGTTAACCTTCCGTATAATGGCCGACATATAAATGCCCTTGTAACAGATGTCAGTTATGGGATGCCAGGCATTAACGAAGTAACCGCCCGCCTCATTACCAGTCAGACCTATAACATTATTGGCCGCAAGGGCGACGATGCGGGAAGTGATATACCGGCACCAGAACCGACAGAAATCCGTGTTGAGATACTGGATATCCCTATAATCCCTGGCGTGGGGCGGTCTAACATAGCTCTTATATCAGCTACAGCCAAGGTTTACTATGGAGCCAATATTTTTTTTAGCAACGATAATGGCGTGTCTTTTACGCTGGCAAAAGCCAACCTGCCTCGCGGAGTCATCGGGGATGTACTTGGAACGCTTAAGGCAGGGAATACGTATACATGGGATGAAAAAAACACGATTGATGTAAAAATATTTGGCGGTACTTTTGGCGGGGCGCTTGAAAGCAGAAATGAAATAGACGTTTTGAATGGAGCAAATCTGTGCGTCATTGGCGATGAAATTGTCCAATTCAAGAACGCCGTTCTTATTGCTGAAGATACATACCGCCTGTCGGCGCTGTTGCGTGGACGTTTTGGCACAGAAAACCATATTACTGGTCATGTACCAGGGGAACGCTTTGTCCTTATTGCAGCACATACCATTGACTATCTGGAAGCTTCTACAACGGACTGGTTCCAGACTTATGTGTACCGATATGGCCCGCCAGGATACGACGTGACAGAAGACGTGTATCAGCAGACCAAATTTACCTTTAATGCTGTATCAGACATTCCTTTGTCGCCGTGTCATTTGGAAGGGAGACGGGATACAGAAGGTAACGTAATGATCACCTGGGTTCGACGAACGCGCGGCGATGGGGGCATGAAAGATTATCTTGACGTTCCGTTGAACGAAGCTGAAGAAAAGTATGAATGCTGCGTAGTAAAAGATGACCGGGAAATCAGGACATTCACAGTGGGGACTCCGGAAGTTATCTATACAGCTGCGGATCAGGTCGCAGACTTTGGCAATGTACAGAAGAATATCCGTATCCGGGTATATCAAATTAGCGCAACGCGTGGGCGCGGCATACCAAGAGAGGAGCTGATTTAAATGGCAGATAGAACAGGAAAATTAGGACTGAAATATGTTGTAACTAACCAAGCCCAAAAGGAGGTGACCATCAATGAAGATTTGAATATATTAGAAATGCTGGTGCAAGCGACTGTTAAGGGTACCGCAAGCACACCGCCAGCCAACCCGGAAGAGGGTGATATGTATATCGTTGGTGAATCACCGACAGGAGAATGGGAGGGAAGGGCCGTAAACAGCCTGGCTGGTTTTTTAATGGGCGTGTGGACTATCGTAACGCCGCGCGCTGGCTGGCGTGTGTGGCTGGAAGAAGGAAAAGCCTTGCGATACCAGGACAATGCATGGGTCGAAGAAAAGAAGGCTGATACGCCATACAGCGTGCCTTCCGGCGGAAAAACAGGGCAGATCCTTGTTAAACTTTCGGACGCAGATTATGATTATGGCTGGCAGGATGCACCGCAAAGCTCGGATTCACAAGGCGGCTCTGATTTGGATAAAATGCTACTATGGCAGCCTAACACAATGTATCAGGCTGGAGATGTGGTCTATTGCAAGGAAAATAAATTAAGGAAATGGTATTATTTCCGAGAAACACAAGATGGTGGAACTAGTGGTGTTTCTGGTGCACAGCAACCTGCATTTAATAATTTAGCCGGGGAAGAGACAATTGATAACGGTATTATTTGGGTGACGTATGATTCTGGGGCTGCAATTGTTTCGGTTTTAGCAGATACTGCGACATCGGCAAAAAAATTAGCTAAGGGCCGGAATATAATACTTACTGGAGATGCAACAGGTCAAGCCATGTTTAATGGTGCTAAAGACATAACAATTACCGTAACGGTACCACCTAAAACAACATAAAAAGAGCTCATTTGCTATGGAATGGGCATTTTTATATAGCTTTTCGTTTTGTTAGGAGGGAAAATATGGAAGCAATTATACATTTTTTTCGCGAGATGGTCCCAGTAGGGACTGAAATTG
>SAMEA104315436__coassemble_1008_pt1 | contig 25003 bp, 18 predicted proteins | sample SAMEA104315436__metabat2_low_PE_041 | metagenome-assembled genome bin SAMEA104315436 (sample SAMEA104315436) | gut metagenome | biome: Monkey gut; feature: monkey-associated habitat; material: faeces | place: China | collected 2013 | reverse complement strand
AATAATAACGACTCATTCCGCATCATTCCTTTCTATCTAGTTTCCGGCCATCTTCCACACCTTTTTTATACGCATTCATTGCAATGTATGCTACAGCATTAAACAATCTATCATTTGTGCTCTTTTCTTGGAATCCTTGAAAAGCGTTTTTAATTATATCTAGAATAAATTCGTTGTAGTTTGTTTTTTCCATGAGGTATCCTTCTTTCTTTTTGATAAACTCGCTTTATTCCGGGCAGGGAATACATTTAATTAGCGTAAAATAATTTGTTGCGGTTCGACTTCCAGCGCATGGGCGATTTTATATATTGTCCGCATGCTTGGATTACGTCGCCCCGCTTGTAATGCGAATAATGTAGACTGGGTAACATTGGCTTGTCTTGCCAGTTCTGCCCATGTCCAAAGTTTTTCATACATCATAATTTTTACTTTTTCCATGTTAATATTCATAAATGCACACTCCCTTTTTTAATTTCTTTTTTAGCTATCAATATTCTTTTTAGCTAATTTATATTTAAAGTATAGTAAACTCATAGTTATTTTGTCAATAGCTTTTTAGTGTTTGTATTGCTAAAATAGCTATCATAATATATAATGTAGTTGTTAAAATAGTTTTGATAATATACAACATGATTATTTAGGCAGGTGAAACGATGTCATTTCAAGAAAATCTAAAAAAGTTTAGAATACGTGCAGGCTATACACAAGCAAAAGACTTTGCAAAAGTACTCGGCATTTCGTACCCAACGTATATGGGCTATGAAAATAGAGGGCGTGAGCCAAAATTTGAATTACTTACAAAAATAGCAAAAACCTTACATGTATCCATTGATGATTTACTGGGATACCATTTTGAACAGCCTGATGAATTGACACAATATATTAATTTATGCAAAACTGTCGGTTTTTCAATAAGGATAGGCAAGAACGATATTTCTATATTCCTGCATAATGTATTTGTGGGCAATCTAAAAAAAGAAGCTTTTATAAAAACGGTAAGAAAAACATTACATGATGAACGATTTATACGCATGAAAAATGACGCCTTATGTTTTGCATTACAAGGAAGCTTACATAACACATGGCGTCAATCATGGCAAAAGGACATAATTTCAGAAAAAACAACCTTAACAAAAGAGCAACAAGAAAAAATTCGCCCATTGTTAAAAGAATATGTGGAAGAAATAAAGAAAAATCCGGACAGTGAAGAATATAAAGCATATTTTGGGAGTGAATCAGATTCTAAAGAAAAATAAAAACCGCCCGTATCCTTAAATGACAGGTTTTGACAGGTGCGGCATATACCACTAATAAGCTTGCTTTATTCCGGGCAGGGATACGATAGCAACGTAGAAAGGTGGTATTTTTTTATGTGGATAGTTGAGAAATCAACCAAAAAATGTATCCGGTATGCCTGCCGGGAACGGTTCACCGATCCGGCTACAGGAAAAAAATTTATTCTTACCGTGACAATGAATAACAAAAGTAAGCAGGCGCAACGCATCGCCCGGCAAAGGCTCCTTGAAAAATTCAATAAAAGAATTTCCGCATCCCAAAAAGAGCAGGAAATAAAAAATACGTTGCCGTTTTCCACCGTCTGTACGGAATGGCTGCAGGCTACAGAACCAACGGTAAAAATAGAAACGCATGATAATCACAAAATGTATGTGCGCCGCATCCTAAAAGGATTGCCAAGCGATACGCTGTTTTACGACTTTACGCCAGCTATGGCGGAACGCATTATAAACGACATGTATTATAAAGAAAAGCTTTCCTATGCGTATACAGCGGCTACATTGGTAACGCTAAAGATGGTTATGCGGTACGCCAAAAAGGCCGCCTATATAGAGAACATTTCAGACTTTGAAAATATTCGCTTAAAGAAGCGGCCCGCAACTCCGGAAGAATTACAAAAATCTACTAATAAGTTTTTGAATCACGATGAATTAAAAGAAGCCCTGCACCAGTTGCGAGGAATCAATAGCCGGATAGCTTTGGCGATGGAGTTCATTAGTTTAACTGGCTTGCGATGCGGTGAAATGCTGGCGTTGCGCTGGCAAGATATAGACATGGCCAAGCGTCAATTAAGCGTAAACGGTACACTTGTAAAAATCGTCCATAACAACGAATTGATACAGCGTGGAACGCCTAAAAACGTATATTCATATCGCACTATAGCCTTGAACACTCGGACTATTGCTATACTGGAATGGTTCAAGGCGGACAATAAAAAACTAGAGTTATGGAAAAAAGGAAATTGTATTAGCCGGACATATCACGACCACGGCTATATTTTTACAACGAGAAGCGGCGCACCCTACAACATTCAATTTATAAACAGGCTCTTGCGTAAAATAGATATTCCGGGCAAAAAAATAAGTACGCACATTTTCCGGCATACCCATATTAGTATGCTAGCGGAAATGAACGTACCACTCAAAGCAATTATGAACCGTGTCGGGCACAACGACCCCAACACGACATTACAGATTTATACTCATGTAACAGATACCATGAAAAAAGAACTTACCAAAAAACTGGAAAAAATGAGTATCTAAATTTAAGCAAAAAAGTGCGCAAAAAAGTGCGCAAGAAAGTGCGCAAATTCTTGAAAAAGAATGAAAAAGCGGCGAACGATACAAACTATCAAAAACCTATGCAATCGGCATAATTAAAAGGTTTTTAACGGTTTGAAACGTTCACCGCAACTGATAATAAAGCTTGGCGGAAAGGGTGGGATTCGAACCCACGGTGCGTTGCCGCATCACTAGTTTTCAAGACTAGCTCCTTAAACCACTCGGACACCTTTCCATAACGAAATTATTATATCAAATTTTATAGATTTTCGTCAAGAAAAATTTGTTCTTCGATAGGGTCAAGTTATTGTTGTACTTAGATTGTAAATTCACTTACAATAAAAAGCCCTAGCATACTGCGAATATGCTAGGGGTGTTGCTGTGTTTCTATAATGGAATGTTTCTTTCTTTTGACACGCTTAGTATACTAGTTTTATGGTTGTCAGTCAATGAATTTACAATATTGATATTTTTTCTCTTAATACGGTTATATGCCATTTTAAGGCTATATAATATTCAGTGGGTAAAATTTACCTAGAGAAAACGAGAAGTAAATTAAATATGTTCCCAATACTCTTAGATAATAAAATAGACACAGCGAATATTAGAATTCATCCCCATTCGTGGGGAAAGATGATTTCTTTCCTTATTCCACAAGATAAAGGACTTTGCCAAGAAAATGCAATAGTCATTGATACTCTCCCTGACCATTACCAATTTGAGAAGGGCAACGAATACAGTATAGCATGGTTGGTAACTAATTGTCAGTAATTTAATGTTCCGTTGCATTCTATTCTTTTTATTTTATTGACTATTACAATGAGTATGCGTATAATGTAAATAGAAAATGTAATAGCATTGATATGCGAAAAAGCCTTGTAAGGTTGCGACTTACAAGGCTTTTTTCATATATAAAACTATCTCCAGTCAAGAACCGGAAATATGATGAGAGATAGTCATATTTTATTTTTGTTGTTAATTCTCAAAATAATAGTGTAATTTTGTATAATCGTTTTTCCAGAAAATGGATTGCACTATTGTGGTCTTATCCGGCAAATAGCAGCACCCGCTTGAATCAGTATATTCGCAAACCAGTCTGCGGCAAATCTATTGTAATAGGTAAGATTGCTTTTTCCATTTTATCTTCTTTTGTAAAAAACCTAGGACAAATCAGGTTGTGAGCTGACCCCCAATTGTTAGGCCAAAAATCTAACGATTGGAGGTCAGCTCATTTATTTTGTTGCAGCCCTTTTTACTCTACCGTTTTACGCGTATAGTTTGCAGTATTTCAATGTATGGTCTTAAAACTTCAAACAGAACGCCCAAAGCGTTACTTAGATTTTTTTATGTTTATGATAAAAATGCGGGGAATCTCCCCATTTGCCCAAGCCTACGGTATCGCCTACGGAAGCTACGCGGGCACTCAAACAATTTTTACATTGGTTTGGTTCTTCGTCTACGCAGGGTTTATTGTCATACAACAAATAGTCTGCGCGAAATTTTGGCAGCGTAACAATCGGCATGAGTACGTTGGCACCGGCTTTCAAGCCTAATTCTCGTCCCAACGGATGCAGTGCCTGCAGCGCCGTAGTTGAGGCAATATTGACATCCGGAAGTACGAGCCGCGTAACAGCTATCATCTTCAAGCCCAACTGCAGGCGCCGTAATTTTTCGGCATCAGAATCCATCCCGCTTTCTGTCACCATTTTTCCTATCGGCGTATGATGATGCACGACATACGGTCCCATGCCAATCATATCGATATCCATATCCCGATAAAAGAGAATGTCTTCTGCCAAATCATCTATCGTCTGCTGCGGCAGGCCAATCATATCTCCCGTGCCGACTTGATAGCCAATACGCCGCAGCGATTCCAGGCATTGTTTTCGCACAGTCCATTGATGGTGCCCGTCTTGCGGATGCAACGTTTGGTATAGCTTAGGATTGCTCGTTTCAATGCGCAGCAAATAGCGATGCGCGCCTGCGTCAAACCAGCGGCGATACGTTTCTTCAGTCTGTTCGCCAACACACAGTGTAATTCCCAGTTCACCGTGGCTCAAAGCCTTAATATCCCGAACGAGTCCTTCTATATAGGCAATAAAGGCTTCATCCTGCCGTTCTCCGGACTGCAGGGTCAACGAGCCATATTGATTGTCATACGACCACTGGGCCATGGCCAATATATCGTCCCGCTTCGTGTCAAATCGTTTGACTTCTTCATTGCTGCGGCGAATACCGCAGTATAAACAATCTTTTATACAGCGGTTTGAAAATTCAATCAAGCCGCGATAATATACAACACGTCCTACATTGGCAGCTTTTACAGCATACGCTGCATCATACAGTGCCTGCAGTTCTTCTGCCTTTTGCAGGCTAAGCAGTTCTATGATGTTTTCTTTTGTAAAATGAGTCTGATGCAGCAAGGTGTCCAACACCATTTCCAGCCTCCTCTTTACTATTTTACTTATTTTCCGAATTTTGCGGGAATTGACTTCGCAAAGGTTCTTCTTTTAGGGACTGCAGCGGCGGCACGGGATGCTGCATGCGTTCTTTTTCGGCATTGCGATAATTCTGCCTGCTGATGTTCAGCAGTATGGCAACCGCTGACATGTTTACCAAAAGCGATGTCCCGCCATAACTGATAAACGGCAGCGGAACGCCTACAACAGGCAAAATATTACTAACCATGGCGATATTGATAAATCCTTGTCCGCCTAAGTACAGCGTCAGTCCTAAAGCCAGCATCGATCCAAAAGTATCTTTGCAATACATGGCTGTCAAAAAGCCCACTCGCATGAGCGCAAAAAACAAGAATATGATCAGTAACGTGCCGCATAATCCCCATTCCTGCGCAAAAACAGCAAAGGCAAAGTCCGTATGGGCTTCCGGCAGAGATCCAAATTTACTAATACCGGTCCCAATACCTTGGCCGGTAATGTGACCGGTGCCAATAGCAATCAATCCCTGTATCGTCTGATATCCTGCATTCTGCGCATCCTGCCAAGGATTCCACCAAATAAGAATACGGCTGAGCCGATACGGTTCATAGCATAAAACTGCAATGCCCCCTATCAGCAGCACGAGCAGCGGTATTTTTATTTTTAAAATATGCGCGCCGCTGACAAGCAGCATGATGACAGGAATGGCAAAAATGACAATAGCTGTTCCGGCATCCGGCTGTATAATGACAAAAAAAGCCATAATCAGCGGTGCCCACAAGGCAGCATGCGGTATAATGTGTATTCTCTGCCAAAACGCCGTCTTTTTAGCATTCAGGCAGCGCAGAAATTCAATTTCCTTATGTTCTTCCAAAGACTTTGAAATCCAATGGGATGCATATAATATACTGACCAGTTTGGCTATTTCTGACGGCTGGAAACTAAAAAAGCCCAGACTAATCCATCGCCGCGAGCCATTAACGACCGTGCCGACGCACAAAACCACTATCAGCAACGCTATGGTTCCCACAGTTTCCCATGTTATATATTTTCGCCATACATGATAATCTTTGAGGTAAAAAACAGCTGCCACAAAAAATCCCAACACAGTAAACCCAACCTGTTTGTAAAAATGGCTGTAGGAACTGCCGCTCAGCCTGTCAGCCGCAAAAGTAGCACTAAATACATTTTCTATGCCAATAAAAAGCAGCGCAATAAATATGACCAGCAAATACCAATAGTATCGATGCAGTCTTTTAATTTTCTTCATCATGCGCCATCACCCCGGTCGGTCTAGCGGCGGTGCAATGAAAAATAGGCTGTCCTTTTGCACTGAATTTTGCTTCGTATTCTGTCATTGCTTCATTTAAAATGTCGCTGTGATGTAAATCATACGTAACTTCAGACAATGCCCAATGGCGCAGTTTAAATTCTTCCAACGTAAAATCAAAAAGGCCAGCGTTATCCGATTTAAAATAAATTTTTCCATCTTCTTTGAGCAGCCGGGCGTATCGGTCCAAAAAGCCATGATAGGTTAAACGCCGTTTGGCATGACGTTTTTTGGGCCAAGGGTCGCAAAAGTTGATAAAGAACCGATCGACTTCTCCCGGCGCAAAAATTTCTTCTAAACGAGCTACATCAAAGCGCAGCAGCTGCACATTTTTCAATTCCGCTTCGGCACATTTTTTCCCGGCATAGTAAATAACGCCGATTTGAATTTCAATGCCAATAAAATTGACTTCTGGATGCAGTTCTGCCATTTTTGAAATAAAATTCCCTTTCCCCGTGCCTAATTCTACCCATAAAGGGGCATCGGGATTTTCAAACAGCGTGCGCCATTTGCCTTTATTTTCTTCACAGCTTTCTAAATGAACGAAAGATGCATATTCTTTAATTGCGTCATCAATCCAAGGTTTTCTTCGTAAACGCATGTCGTCCTCCTCTTCTAAAAAAGAGGCTGATTCCTAACGAAATCAGCCTATAACTCATATTATTATAAAAAATATCAAAGGTCCTGTCAATAATACGCAGCATGCGGCGTATTCCAAAGAGAGAATAATTTCTTTGTATAAAAACCAGCTCTGCAGCTCCTATACACGGTGCCGACGGCAGTGTCATCGGCAGTCTAGATCTGTCCGGCATGGCAGAGGCGGCACATCCACACACATTGGCTTTAGTCGTGGCTTGTGCCTTCAGTATCGAACGAACCATGATGAGCTATCATCAAAGTCATTTCATGCGGGCTGCTGCCAACAATATCCGAGAATCCATACTGCTGCTCAACGACCGGCTGCAGCTGCGCTGGGCAAATGCCACGGCACAACGAGAACTGGGACTTTCTCAAGCAAAGCTGGCAAAGCTCGATTTTCATCAGGTTATGTCTCAGGTTGATTGGAACATGGCTGATGACGCGTCGCGGCATGCTCCGCTCTATATTGACGATCTGCGCGTTGCTCTCCCTGGCAATGTACGCCGTTTCAGTGCCACGATTTCGCAGACATCCGATGCCACCGGCAAAACGTATACGATTATTCTGCGCCGTCAGGAACATCTCTTCCGTTCTGTAAACCGTGTTTCCGGTAATCAGGCTGCCTATACCTTTGCAGACATTTATGCAGCCGATCCGCTTACAAAACAAGTTATCGCCCGAGCCAAGCAGTATGCCCATTACGACGGCAGTGTCCTCATCGAAGGCGAAAGCGGTACCGGCAAAGAACTCTTTGCCCAAGCCATCCATTCCGGCAGCAGCCGCGCCGCTGGTCCTTTTGTTGCCGTCAACTGTGCGTCCCTGCCGCGTGACCTTGTAGAAAGTGAACTTTTCGGTTATGAAAAAGGCGCGTTTACAGGCGCATTACGGGAAGGCAACCCAGGAAAATTTGAGCTTGCCAATCACGGTACGCTTTTTCTCGACGAAATCGGCGAAATGCCTATCGAGTTTCAAGCAAAACTGCTGCGGGCCGTAGAAACGCTGCACATCCGCCGTATCGGCGGCAAAGAAGAAAAAAAGCTGGACGTGCGGGTCATCGCCGCGACCAATCGCTATTTAGAGGAAGAAGTAGCAAAAGGAGCTTTCCGCGGCGATCTGTATTACCGTTTAAATGTCCTGCGTCTCGATATACCGCCGCTGCGCCAACGCCCCGGTGACATTTCCTACTGTGCCGAAAAGTTTTTATCCCGCTTCAACAAACGGTATCCGGACCGGCAGCGCAGTCTAGCCGCTGATGCCATGCCGGCGTTGCTTCAGTACAACTGGCCCGGCAATATACGAGAACTGCAGAACGTCTTGGAACGAGCATTTTATACCAGCCGCGGCCCCGCTATCCGGATCGATGATTTTCATTTCTCACCAACTCATCATGCTCTTTTCCCAACCTATACAGTCCCAGCCAACTCACAGGAAACAGACAGCAGTGAAGCTGCCGAATGCCTACAGTATTTAAAAGCGGCACAGGGACACGTAGATGAAGCAGCAGCTGCTATGGGCGTCAGCCGGGCAACCTTTTATCGTCTCTGCCGCCGTCACGGCATTGTGCCAAAACAAATCCGCCGGCGCAAACAATAAATATCAAAAATATCATTTATCTCAGTATAGTGCGAGATTTCTATGAGAAAAATGATACATTTGAGATAAAAATATCTGTGCCATATCTTTTTACAACTTATTGCACAGATATTTTTGTATGGAAAAAGCCGTATACTATGTACTTTATTGTTATAAACAGAAAAACTATTTTCTTTGGCAATATATTTGGCATGTAAATTTCATATAAAATGGCAACAGCCACTCATGGTTCATTTCAAAGGAGGAAATATAGTATTATGGCTAATAAAATTACGTTAAACGAAACATCTTATTTTGGTAAAGGCGCTATCAATGAAATCGTCACAGAAGTAAAAAGCCGCGCCTGCCAGCATGTCGTCGTCATCACCGATAAAGACCTGATGAAATTCAAGGTAGCAACAAAGATTACGGATTTATTCGATGCTGCCGGAATTGCTTACACCGTATACGATCATATCAAGCCAAACCCGACTATTCAAAATGTCCAGGAAGGCGTAGAATTCTGTAAAAAAGCACAGGCCGATATCATCGTCGCTGTCGGCGGCGGTGCTGCCATGGATACGTCAAAAGCTATTGCCATCATCCTGACAAACCCTGAATTTGCCGATGTACGCAGCTTAGAAGGGGCTTCACCGACCAAAAATAAATGTTTGCCAATCATTGCCGTCTCTACGACCAGCGGTACGGCTGCCGAAGTTACCATCAACTACGTTATCACCGATCCGGAAAAACACCGCAAATTCGTTTGCTGTGATCCGCACGATATTCCTATCGTTGCCGTTATCGATCCGGATATGGTTGCTTCTATGCCGAAAAAACTTTGCGCCGCTACCGGCATGGATGCCCTTGTACACGCCATCGAAGGGTATATTACCAAGAACGCTTGGGAAATGACCGATATGATGCATCTCAAAGCGATTGAAATTATCAGCAAATGGCTGCGCAAATCAGTTGAAGGCGACATGAAAGCTCGCGAAGAAATGGCTCTCGGTCAGTATATCGCCGGCATGGGCTTTTCTAATGTAGGCCTGGGCATTGATCATTCCATGGCACATCCGCTGAGTGCTTTTTATGATATTCCCCATGGCGTAGCCTGCGCGATTCTCCTCGCTCCGGTTTTGACATTTAACGCGCCGGCTACAGGTGAACGGTACCGGGAAGTAGCCCGTGCCATGGGAGTTGCCGGTGTCGATGACATGAGCCAGGAAGAATACCGCCAAGCAGCTATCGCAGCCTGCCAAAAACTGGCTGATGACGTAGGAATTCCTCGTAAGCTCTCTGAATTAGGCGTACAGGAAAAAGACATTGATTTCCTCGCCGACTCAGCCATGGCCGATGCCTGCACACCGGGTAACCCAAGAGACGTAGAAAAATCCCAGATTGTCGATCTCTATAAGTCTATTTTGTAACTTCTATATTGTACATAATTTCACATAAAATCTAAAAAGGAGTTGTGACAATTCGCCTTGGCGTTTTGTCACAACTCTTTTTATAAGTTTTCCAGCAATTTTATTTCATTCTTCAAAATATATGTTTCATGTTCCGGCGGCTGGTCATTGACTACATAGCGGAACACAATATCCATCGCCTGATGCCCCTGACGGTACGGATGCTGATAAATAATCGTCCGCAGTACGCCTTTTTTCATCATCTCAACAGTCGTCGGCGTGCTGTCAAAAGCGACAATAGTAATGTCTTTTTGTTTTTTTTCGCTCATCACAGCCCGGCAGGCTCCATACACGCCGCCTGCAATGATAAAAACAGCATTCATTTCCGGATACGTCTGAATAAGTTTTTTCGTCTGTTCATAGGAAATAATTTCATCATCATTATTTTCTACGGTTTCTAAAATGCGAAATCCCGGAATCTGCTTCATGCGTTCGCAAAATCCCTGCAGGCGAAGCTGATGGCCCCATACGCGTTTATCCCCCATGACTACGCCGATGTCTGCACGATCTCCCTGCAGAAGCTGCAGGAGGGCGCATGCCGTTTCACCGCCGTTAATATAGTCACTGCCTACATAACAATGCCGCCGGCAGTGTTCAATATCGTTATTCAGCGTAACGACAAATACGCCTGCATCGACAAGTTTATTTAACGCAGCTGCAATTTTTTCGTCATTAATAGGGCTGATAATCAATGCCTTGATATGGTCTGCCAACTCATGGATAAAAGACAGCTGGGTTTCTACGTCATACCCTTTCATACTGCGGGCTTCTACCTGCAGTCCGTATATCTGATAGCGGTTTTCTGCCGTCTGCAGTCCCCGTATAATTTCATCATAAAAGACATTGCCTTCTGAGGTCAGGATAATCCCTACCACAGGGCGATGACGCCGTGCTGCCAGTGCTTTGCCGGCAGGGTTGGGCCGATACCCCAATTCTTTTACCATTTGCAATACGGCCGCTTCTGTTTCTGGTTTGACCCGCCCGCGGCCGTTTAACACGCGATCGACAGTGCCCCGCGAAACGCCGCATAATTCAGCAATTTGTTTGATTGTTACCATGTTGATCACCTACAAAAGCGCATTTATCTTTCGGTGACTATTGTACCAAAATTCCTGCAAGAGGTAAAGTTATGCTATACTTCCAAGTTGTCGCCTACGAGGCCAATCCATGCGCCGTCTGCATCTAAGCCGCTTTCTTTGTGCGCAATCAGCCATTTGTTCAGCGCAAAGAGCAACGCATTTTCTCCGGTTTTCTTCGGAATGGCCGGCAGTGCTTCATTGGTTCCTTTGGGAAGGACGACGCCGCAGCGAAATTCCTTGCCGTCAACGCTGCAGGGTGCAAAATGCAGTGTCGTGCCGTATAATTCTACTGCTGTGCCTGCCGGAACAAAAAACAGTTCCATCTTGCTGGTATCATATTGATTCGTACGGTAGTCTATATCTTGTTGTCTGCCAAGCATAAGTATCAAATCTGTAGCGGCAATATCTACTTCGGAAGACCGATGGTATTCGACAGCATTCAGTTTGGTATTATGACCGCTGCAATGGCCAAATTCAATGGGAAGTCCGCCGTAGACTTCATTTTGCAGCTGTGTAAATACTGGCAGTTTTTCAAAATCGGGAACCGATGGTTCGTACATCGTCCCGTCTTTTACTACGTTTACTTTACGCATGGCATGGATAAATTCCTGTACCGGTATATCCAGCACACGGCCATACGGACGAAATGTTTCATCTTGTACTTGTTTCATTGGTATATCACCTCATAAAAAATTTTTTAACAGCCGATATGGCGCAGTTTTTTACCTTCCATCAGATTCTTTTCAATCTGTTCCAGCGATACGTTTTTAGTTTCCGGCACAAAAAGGAATGTCAGCGCAATAAAGAAAGCGTTGAGCAGTGCATAAAGCCAAAATGTCGAAGAAGAACCGAGCGCATCCAGCATACTGAGAAATGTAGCGCCGACAATAGCACAGGTAATCCAGTTGGTCATCGTCGAGCAAGCTACGCCAAATTCACGGCTCTTGAGCGGCTGAATTTCCGAGCACAATACCCAGACAATAGGGCCGGCACTCATGGCAAAGCCCGCAATGAAGAACATCGTCATCACAGCGGATAAATAGCAAACCCATTGCGCAGGATTTCCCATTTCAATCAAAGACATGCAGACGCCCATAATAACCATGGATACGGCCATGACGCCGAAGCCTACTTTCAAAGCCGGTTTGCGGCCTGATTTATCGACTGTATATACGGCAATGAATGTCGCCAATACAAACACCAACCCGTTGATAACAGTCCCTATCATTTGGTCTTCCGTACTGGAAAAACCGCCTAAGCTCAAAATTTTGGGAGAATAATACATGATGACATTGAAGCCGGTAAACTGCTGCATAGCCTGCAGTAACACACCGAGGAACACAGCACGGCGAACGTTTTTGTTCGTTTTAAAGAGGTGCCAGCCTGCCTGCTTTACTTTCAATGTTTCACGGATTTCATTCAACTCATGCGCAGCTTTGGCTTCATCGCCATGGAGCATATTCAATACGCCGGATGCTTCCAAAAAACGTCCTTTCGTAGCCAGCCAGCGTGGGCTGTCCGGCAGTGAAAACACCGTGATAATCAACACAACGGCGGGAACAGCAATTACCGTCAGCATCATACGCCAAGAACCGCTGTAACTAAAAGCCGTGTCCGATAAAAAGGCTGCCAAAATTCCTACGGTAACCATCAGCTGATACCCGGAAATTACTTTGCCGCGTGAATCTTTATCTGCCATTTCTGCCAAATACAGCGGTGCCGTATACGAAGCAATCCCGACAGACAAGCCCAATATCAGCCGGAAGCCAATAAGCATATTGACATCGACAGCAAGGCCGGAGCCAACAGAGCCGATAATAAACAAGGCTGCCCCGGCCAGCAGACTCTTTTTACGGCCAATCCGTGCCGTAAGGAAAGAAGCTACAATAGCTCCAATGGCCGCTCCTACCATCATACAGCTGACCACTCGTTCCTGGGCAGCACTGGAAAGGCTCCACTCTTTGGTAATAAACGGCAGTGCCCCGGCAATAACCCCCTGATCCAAGCCAAAAAGCAGACCGGCCATCCCGGCTGTGAAATAGATAAACTTGCGCACATGCATCGCGCTTTTTAAAGCCGCTTCCGATACCTGCACCGGTTCAGACATTTTATCCGCCATGATACGTCTCCTTTCTCTTTCCTACCTACTTATAATGAAGCTAATTCTGCATAACAATCCACTAATTGGCTGTATAATTTTTTATACAGTCTGTGTCCCCGCTTGTAATACGCCTGTGCTTCCGGCTGAGGACTGCAGGTCGTATTCGTCTGGATAAAAGCATCACAGGCCGACGGTACATCTGCAAATATTCCGGCCCCGACACCTGCCAAAATAGCCGCTCCCAAAGCCGGTCCTTCCTGCGAGGTAATTGTCTTGACGTCACAGCTGTACATATCCGCCAGCATTTGACGCCAAATTCTGCTGCGGCCGCCACCGCCGCAAACCATCATTTCCGTAACAGAAACGCCCATTTCCTGCAAAATATCATGACAGTCCGTCAATGAGTAGCTTACGCCTTCCATAACGGCACGCAGCATATCAGCCTGTGTGTGAATCGCAGACAAGCCAAAGAATACGCCGCGGCAGTCTGGATTCAGATGCGGTGTGCGTTCGCCCATCAAATACGGCAAATACAAGAGGCGGTTGCTGCCTACAGGCACTTTTTCTACGTCTTTATTGATTAAATCATACGGATCGACATTCAGCTTAATGGCATCTTCCATATAATTTTTTCCCAATGTATCACGGAACCATTTCAGTGATAAGCCGGCTGCCTGCGTGACACCCATCACATGCCAGCAGCCCGGTACGGCACAACAAAATGTATGCACGCGGCCCTTCGGATCAATGCGGATATCACTGGTATGGGCAAACACGACGCCGCTCGAGCCAATCGTGGTAAATGCTTTGCCATCTTTTACAATACCCGTTCCTACAGCTGCCGCTGCATTATCACCGGCGCCGCCGACGACAACCGTATGCGTCGAAAGACCCGTCTGAGCTGCAAACTGTTTGGTAATCGTCCCGGTTACTTCCGGCGATTCATATACCTTAGGAAGCAGTGCCGGATCGATATCCAAAGCATCCAGGACTTCCTGGGACCAGCAGCGATGAGGCACATCCAAAAACTGCATGCCGCTGGCATCCGATACTTCCGTCGCATATTCACCAGTCATGCAAAACCGAATGTAGTCCTTAGGAAGCAGAATATGGCGGCAGCGGCGGTAATTTTCCGGTTCATGGTTGCGCACCCATAATACTTTCGATGCCGTAAAGCCTGTAAGTGCCGGATTGGCCGTAATTTCTATGAGCCGCTTGGCACCAACCCGCTTTGTAATTTCTTCACATTCTTTGCCCGTGCGCTGGTCACACCAAATAATAGAAGGGCGAATGACTTCATTATGTTCATCCAGCATAACCAAGCCGTGCATTTGACCTGAAAGGCCAATTCCCTTAATATCTTCAGCAGGTACGCCGGACTGCTTCACGACTTGTGATATTGTTTGCACGACTGCCAAATGCCAATTTTGCGGATCTTGTTCAGCCCAGCCATTCTGTGGCTGATGCATGGGATATTCACAAGATGCCGATTCCACCACCCGGCATTGTTCATCAAACAAAACAGTTTTGGTAGCCGATGTGCCAATATCAATTCCAATCATGTACTTCATATATGGAACTCCTTCCCTGTGCGTGCAGGCACATATACAGTGTATACAATATGTGCATTACTTCACTTTTCCCCAAATCAAAACAGTATATATCAAAATATGCCAAAACGCTTTTTTGGCATTGTGTGCCTAGGCACACATTCTTTGTTACCGAGTATATCATGATAAAAAATCAGGGTCAACTCTTATCCCTATACTATGTTTTATCGCTATAGACAGCATTACACCGTTACTTTTTGCGTATACCTGCAGCGTATTCTGCCGAAACAGCTCTTTTTGCATTGACAAACGCAAACCGTCATGATACCATCGTTTTATGTTTAATGTGCCTAAGCACATTTTCGACGGTATTGTGAAAGGAGTTACCTACTACTATGATTATGGAAAATATTCCCCGCGTAAAATGCGGCATTATTTCAGTCAGCCGAGACTGTTTCATTATTTCTCTTTCTGAAAATCGCCGCCAAGCCATTGTGAAAGCGTATGAAAAAGAGTTTGGCAGTCTCTATGAAGTACAAAAAACAGTTGAAAACGAAACAGATATGCTTGCTGCCGTAGATGAAGCCAAAAAAGCCGGCTGCAACGCCCTTGTCGTCTTTCTCGGAAATTTTGGCCCGGAAACACCGGAAACATTGATTGCACAGCAGTTTGACGGCCCTGTCATGTATGTCGCCGCTGCAGAAGAAACGGGCAAAAACCTCATCAACGGCCGCGGCGATGCCTACTGCGGCATGCTGAATTGCTCGTATAATTTAGGACTTCGCAAAATCAAAGCGTTCATCCCAGAATATCCTGTCGGTACTGCAGAAGAATTGGCACAAATGATTGCTGAATTTCAGCCGATTGCCCGTACACTTTTGGGTATCAGCCAATTAAAAATCATTACGTTTGGTCCCCGCCCGCAGGATTTCTTTGCCTGCAATGCACCGATTAAGCCATTGTATGATTTGGGTGTAGAAGTCGAAGAAAATTCTGAATTGGATTTACTGGTTTCCTATCGTGCTCATAAAGGGGACTCCCGTATTCCTGATGTCATTGCTGACATGTCCAAAGAACTTGGCAAAGAAGGAAATCCTTGGCCAGATCTTTTGGAACGAATGGCACAATATGAATTAACGCTGCTTGACTGGGCCGAAGCGCACAAAGGCTCGCGCAAATACGTAGCTTTTGCCAATAAATGCTGGCCGGCTTTTCCGACAGAATTTGGCTTTGAACCGTGCTATGTCAACAGCCGTCTTGTTTCCCGCGGCATTCCGGTTGCCTGCGAAGTCGATATATACGGCGCTCTCAGCGAATATATCGGCATCTGCACCAGCAATGACACTGTTACACTGCTCGACATCAACAATTCCGTACCAAAAGATTTATACGAAGAAGAAATCAAACCGGCTGCATCGTATACTTTGCAGGATACCTTTATGGGATTCCACTGCGGCAATACACCGTTATGCAAATTGAAAAAAGGCGGCGTAAAATACCAACTTATCCAAAATCGTTTGCTGGAAAACGGCAATACACCGGATATTACACGGGGCACGCTGGAAGGCGACATTGCAGCAGGTCCAATCACGTTCTTCCGCCTGCAAAGCACTGCCGACTGTCAGCTCCGCGCCTATATTGCCCAAGGGGAAGTACTGCCGGCAGCTACACAATCATTCGGCGGCATCGGCATCTTTGCCATTCCGGAAATGGGCCGTTTCTACCGTCACGTCCTGATTGCCAAACAATTCCCGCATCACGGAGCCGTCGCATTCGGTCATTTTGGCAAAGCACTGTTCTCCATTTTCCACTATCTGGGCGTGCAGGATATTTCTTTCAACCAACCCAAATCAATGTTATACAAAGATGAAAATCCCTTTGCATAACTTGATATATATGATTTAATTTTCAACTATTTTTCCGTGCAGTACAAAACCACCAGCTGTATGACGTGGCATAGTCATATCGCTGGTGGTTTTGCTTTGTATTATGGCTTATGGTTGGATTTTGTCTGTAGCCGCACGGGCTGCTGCTATGCTAGATGTTTTTCATAGGTTTTCTCACACGGATTCGTTCAATAGTCGGTCGATTTTGTTCATTTCTTTGTACGGCATCAATTTGAAAATACTTCAAATCCGCAGAAAACTCTTTGGCAATGCGTTTTGGCAGTATCTCACCTTGCTGGACAGCCCGATACAGCAAGGCCACGAATTCATACCGCGTCATCGTCCGGTCACCAGAAAATCTGCCGTCTTCGTACCCTTCCACGACATCTTTCTTGGCAAGTTCCATTACATAATCATATGCCCAATGATTGGCCGGAATGTCAGGGAAAATCGGTGCGGAAACGGTATCATGCGGTGCTGCCGCAGGCACATGCTGCAGGAAGGAACGAATTTCAGCAATTTCTTTGCGGAGCTCTTTGATTTCCTTCGCCATGGCTACTCGGGATGCAGACACATGATTGCCCTGCCCGATTTTCAGACTGATGCCGGCGTTTACCATGTTGTCACCGCTTCCCACATTACCGCTGATACTAATCATCGTATCTTCATTGGGTCTGTAAAAAGCACCCAGCGCGACGGCATGTACACCGCGATACCGTCCTATGCCGGCAGCAAAATCCCATTTATCATCGGGGTCAAAATCTAATGGATGCAGCGCTGCCATCGCGGCGGCATTGGCGCCTATTTTATTTATCCGTCTGCTTAATACTTCAACAGCCTGATTTGTCGCATACAACTGGCTGCCGTTGACAGCATCAGTCGAGTCATACTGCACACGCCCTGCCGCTACATTGGTCAGCGTTCGTTCTTTTCCTTGCGCACCAATACTAACCGTCGAGGTTGGTTCTGCGCCTGCAAACCCGTAATATGCACCATCAATAGTCGTACCGCGTGTTGCTGCTGCTTTTTTCGTAGATGAACCACTGCCCAGCGCCACATCGTTGTGATGATTGGCTTGTGCCTGATTTCCCAACGCAATGGCGTTTTCCGATTGATTTTGTACTTGTGCATCTATGCTCAATAATGAATTTTGTTGGTTCATCGAAACGGCTGCCAAATATTTTTTGCCATTAATCGTTAAGTCTTTCAAACTTGCATTTTCTTGGGATGTAGTAGAAATGACAGAACCTGTATTCAATTTTTTGCTCGTTGTTCCATTGCCGACAGACACCCATGTATTTTCACCGGCCGTTCCGCCGCCGTTTTTATATGTAATCGTGCTGCCCTCTACGACGTTCTTATCACGCTGTATCATAGAGATTGCCGCTTCATTCTCACCGGTCGTCATCTCGACTTTTTCAATCGTTTTGTCATATATTTTTTTATCATTATCTGTTAAGTCTGTCAGTGTTTTATTCAGGCTTCCAATAGTCAGATCCGTTTCACGGGTAAAATGCCCGCATACGATATTCTTATCTGGATGGACGTCGCTTCCATCTGCATTTTTATGGACTAATACTGGATTCACTAATTCTTTGTAAACAGCATGTGCCGTTTTCTCATATTCAATTTTTTCTGTTCTATCTATCTTTACTTCTTCTGCACCTGTAAGCGTTGTATGGCATAACAGCATACTTAAAAGCAAATACCCTAGTATTCTTTTTCTCGTGGGCATCGTTTCCTTGTTTGTTTTCTTGCCGTACAAACTTTTTTTTCTTAACCTGAAATTCAAAATCCCCAACTTAGCTTCTCTCCTCTATTTATTTTTTATACATCACGCTTCGCCTGGCGTTAAACCAGTGACGGCGGCATTCTCCACAACAAAAGATACGTCGTCTGTCTTTGGGATCGGAAATATTTACCACTTTTCCGCACTCGCGGCATATGAATTCCCGCTGTACCAATACAGAGCGAACATTTTTAGAATGTTTCCAATACAGCTTTTCGCATCGCTGCGAACAAAACTTGGTCCGGCAGTCGCGATTATCTGTAACTCTGACTTCTTTTCCACACCGCAAACATGAAAATTTTCGTATAGCCGGTATATGACTCGGACTTTCTGCCCGATTGTCATTGATACCGTGGTGATTGGCATACCTTCTGCAGACATAGCCGCAATACCGCTGCGTCACGCGTGTCTGTACAAATTCTTTGCCGCAAACTACACATTTCATAAACACACCACCTGGCCTTTATGCTGCACACTACGTCACTATCTTTGTTCTCCTCCAAAAATAAATTCAAAATATGTTTTTTGAAATTGTCGAAATTTTCGTTTGGCTAGTGAAACAGAATAGCCGGACACTTCTACATAATCCGGTTTTATAACACGAATTGCTTTTTGATTAACCAAAATTCCCTTATTAGGTGATACAAACTGCCCCGGTACTTTTATATCCAACAATTTTCGTACAGACAACAACGTCTGTCTAATTTCTATATGTGAACCATCCAGCAGATATACTTTTTGTTTATGCATATTGCTTTCAATATAACAAATTTCATCCACTTCAACGACTTGAATTCCGCCTCCATTAAGTTTCAATACAATTTTTCTACTGTGCAATACGGATAACCGACTCTTTACTACATCCATTGCTCGATCAAAATACTCTTGGTTTAACGGTTTTAACAGATATGACGTTACATTTAAAGCAAATGCCTCAATAGCAAATTCTTCATTGGTAGAAGTCAAGACAATTTCCGCTTTGATTCGCAGTTTTCTAAGTTCAGCTGCCAATTCAATACCCAAAATGCCTGACATGCGGGCATCTAAAAAAAATATGTCATAATTCAGCTTTTTTTCGATAGCATCCAAAAAATCAAATGCATTGGTAAATGTTTCACACAAAACAATACAGTTATGTCGTTTAAAATATTGTTGTGCCATATGTTGAATTATTTTAATATGTTCTTCACAATTGTCGCAAATTGCGATTCGTAACATATATGCACCTCCTCATCGATTAAATATGGCATGAAACATACGCCTTGATAAGCAGGTATTTTGTATTCACCTCCCTAAAACGCTAATCACATGTTATATACGAGCCTCGTTAAGTCATACATACATAATAACGTATAAAAAGACCTGCTTTATATTTCACGGCATGAAATACCCATTATTCTTCATAAAAAGACATAGGGTATCTTATATCGTTACGCTTCTCTTTTTCATGAGTCTTTTTGAAAATAAACGTTTTACTAACTACGCCATCAGTATTATATCATGTAAAAAATACGCTGTTATATAACCAAAACGCAACCTTCCGTGCTGTATTTTCTATATTGTTATATAGTTATCATCTTAAATTCGCATTTATTGTCTTAGCGTATTTCTCATTTAATGATTTTAACGTTTTCAGTATTTCCCTTTACATAACAGCTATTTTTTTATGCGTATTTAACCTAAACTATCGTTTAATTTTTTTATCTTGATTCTCTGCATATGACTTTTGTGCTCAACACAAAAACCGCCTCTTGAAAAAAGGCGGCTTGTATCCACATAATGTACTTATATTTTCATCTATACTGCACAACACACTGGCAGACACGCATATATATATCATTGTTTTGCAGTCAAAGTCTCTATCAAGTTTCTCAATTCTTTGAGCTGCTCTTCCTGTAAAGCAAGTTGTTTTTCTTGTCGGCTAATTTTTTGCTGCAGCACATCATAATCAGCCTGTTTGACAACTGCGTTTTCTTTTGCGCCGCCGGCACCGATTTTTACCGATATGCCTGCATTGACCATCGGATCTCCATTTCCAAATGTACTTGCTGCTGATACGATCACATTCGCATTCGGTTTATAGAATGCACCCAAGGCACCCGCATTGGCATTCTTGTAATGACCGTATCCTACAGCAAAATCCCATTTATCATTCGGATCAAATGCCTGTGTATGAAGTGCTGCCAACGCAGCAGCCCCGGCACCAACTTTGTGAATGTGTTTGTCAATATTGCCGATCTGACGGCCTATGTCATGAATCCCTTTCGCCAATGCCATATCCGCATTTTCACGGGCAGCAGCTTCTTCTTGCACAGCTTGGTGTACCATGCCGCCAGTAACTAGTTTGGTGTTATCTTTTTCCACCTTCGCCCCGTTCACCAGTTTGTTGTTAAAATGCTGGACTGCTTTTTCATCGTCCAAGAAAGAAGCTCGCTGCATCGCTTCATATACAGTGCCACCAGTTACCAGTTTGGTATTGCCAGCTTCGACTTTGCCTCCATCACTCAGTTTATGAATATAGTTATTGACTGTTGTTTCATTATTTAACATGCTGCCGCTGGCAATAGCAGTATCTAGCTGTACCAAATTTTCAGATAAGTTGTTTGCGGCTTTAATATAGTTATATTTTACATTATCATCTAACGAGCCTATTTTCTCATATACCTTGCCGCCGCTGACTAATCCTGTATTACCCGCTTCAATCTGTCCCACATCCAATTTTTCAGTCCATTTTTCAACAGTAGTTTGATCAAAGAAGCTGCCTGTTTGGATATTGGCAATCGCATCGGTATTGTTCTTAATCTGCCTATCCAGGGCATTTAGATTAGCTGCTGTCGTATTATCTGTCTTCACATACGTACCGTCGGTCGGGCGCACTTCTGTGTAAATCGTTCCGCCCGTTACCAAATGGGCATTGTCTTTGACAATTTTTCCACCGCCTGTTAGTTTCTTTGTGATGTTAGTTATCGTCGTGTTGTCAAAGAAATCTCCATTTTTGATGCTGGCAATGCTGTCTGCATTCTTAGCAATGTCATTCGTATTGTTAGCGATCGCATCCGTATTCGTCTTTATCTGCGCATCCAAGGCATTCAAATTACCAGCCGTCGTGTTCGCTGTTTTCACATAGGTGCCATTTGTCGGGCGCACTTCCGTATAAATCGTTCCGCCCGTTACCAAATGGGCATTATCTTTGACAATTTCTCCGCCGTCTGTCAGTTTCTTTGTGATGTTAGTTATTGTCGTGTTGTCAAAGAAATCACCTGTCTTAATATTAGCAATCGCATCCGTATTCGTCTTCGTCTGCGTATCCAAGGCATTCAAATTACCGGCTGTCGTATTTGCTGTCTTCACATACGTGCCATTCGTCGGACGGACTTCGGTGTAAATCGTACCGCCTGTTACCAAGTGAGCATTGTCTTTGGCAATTTCTCCACCGTCCGTGAGTTTATTCGTCACGTTGGTTATTGTCTTCTGATCGAAGAAGTCTCCTGTCTTGATACTGGCAATGCTGTCTGCATTCTTAGCAATGTCATTCGTATTGTTAGCGATCGCATCGGTATTCGTCTTTATCTGCGCATCCAAGGCATTCAAATTACCGGCTGTCGTATTTGCTGTCTTCACATACGTGCCATTCGTCGGACGTACTTCGGTGTAAATTGTACCGCCCGTTACCAAATGGGCATTGTCTTTAGCAATTTCTCCGCCGTCTGTCAGTTTCTTTGTGATGTTAGTTATCGTCGTGTTGTCAAAGAAATCTCCATTTTTGATGCTGGCAATGCTGTCTGCATTCTTAGCAATGTCATTCGTATTGTTAGCGATCGCATCGGTATTCGTCTTTATCTGCGCATCCAAGGCATTCAAATTACCGGCTGTCGTATTTGCTGTCTTCACATACGTGCCATTCGTCGGACGGACTTCGGTGTAAATCGTACCGCCTGTTACCAAGTGAGCATTGTCTTTGGCAATTTCTCCACCGTCCGTGAGTTTATTCGTCACGTTGGTTATTGTCTTCTGATCGAAGAAGTCTCCTGTCTTGATACTGGCAATACTATCTGCATTCTTAGCAATGTCATTCGTATTGTTAGCGATAGCATCGGTATTCGTCTTTGTTTGCGTATCCAAGACACTCAAGTTACCGGCTGTCGTATTCGCTGTTTTCACATACGTGCCATTTGTCGGGCGCACTTCCGTATAAATCGTGCCACCGTTTACCAAATGGGCATTATCTTTGACAATTTCTCCGCCGTCTGTCAGTTTCTTTGTGATGTTAGTTATTGTCGTGTTGTCAAAGAAATCACCTGTCTTAATATTAGCAATCGCATCCGTATTCGTCTTCGTCTGCGTATCCAAGGCATTCAAATTACCGGCTGTCGTATTTGCTGTCTTCACATACGTGCCATTCGTCGGACGGACTTCGGTGTAAATCGTACCGCCTGTTACCAAGTGAGCATTGTCTTTGGCAATTTCTCCACCGTCCGTGAGTTTATTCGTCACGTTGGTTATTGTCTTCTGATCGAAGAAGTCCCCCGTCTTGATGTTAGCTATATCTTTTTCATTTTTTGTTGATTTTTGTTCTACCTTATAAAGCTGAGACCCATTAATAGCCTCTTTACTATTTGTTGAGATTTTGCCGTCAGTTACATTGTTAATAACTTGATTACCAGCATCTATGCCTGCTTTAGTAACTTTAGGACCATCTGTAATAACTAATCCTGTAGTATCTAATTTTGTATTTCCTGCAGTCAGACTTCCTTGTTCTGTAAGATTTAATTTATTATTTAGTTTTACATCATAAGTATTTTGTCCATGAAGCGTTGTTTTATTAATTTGAATATTGCCATCTGTATATGTCGTATCTTGCGGTGCCTTATTTTCTGTCGTAAGAGCTGTGCCATTAATATCAAAAGACCAAGCAGCTTTAGCCGGATCTGTAGCTGTTTCGCCTGCTTTACCTTTATAAAAAGCAATTTTGCCATCTTTATATTGAACGTTGGTTATTAATTGATTGTATGCTGCTGCATCGTGATCATCTGTCGCATTTGCCATATTCACAAGTCTAGACATCGTGCCGCCTGCTGTTCCAACAGAAACCGTATTCGATTCCGTTGCAGCTGCGTTGGCACCGAGAGCCACTGCATTCGCAACTGTTTTTGCATTCATCCCGATTGCAACGCCTTGTTCCTCATTAGCCTGCGCATTGGAACCAATAGCAACTGCATTCGCTCCCATTGCCCGACTTCCTTTTCCCAAAGCCGTACTTTGATTTCCTGTAGCTTTACTATCATTCCCTACAGCAATCGTATCTTTTACATTACTATCGCTATTATTTCCTGATGAAGTGTTAATTCCAATAGCAATGCCATTTTCTCCATATGCATTATTTTCGTTGCCTATGCTAATCGCATTGTTTCTTTTGGCATAATTTTGATAACCAAAGGCAATCGAATGATTACCTTCTGATATACTCGCTGTCCCAATTGCCACACTATAATCACCCAAGGATTTTGCAGCCGTATTATTAGTATTCCAATCATCAGCACTACTGCCAATAGCCACACTGTGAGCACCTGTCGCCCTGGTATAAAGCCCTATTCCAATGGCAGCTACTCCTTCTGTATGCACATTATCTCCAATTGCAATGCCATCATTAGCCCTGACACGATTATTATTTCCTAATATAGTTGCCCAAGATACTATATCTCCAGCAGCAGTACCGCCATCTTTTTTTGATGCATGATTATTATTACCTATTACAGTAGTACGTTCGCCGTTTGCAGTATTATAATGTCCATACACTGTTGTATTTTCGCCACTTCCCTTACTTGACGGTCCAATAACAACACCCCCATAACCATCAACAGTACCTCCCCATTGCGAATCTCCCGCAGCATATATACCATTAATGCCAACATATCCACTTCCAGATATAAACGTTATTACTAGCAGCAGTATCGTTGCACTTGTCTGTGCACATTTTATTGCATTACTCTTACTATGTGTTTTTGCTAACTCAGAAACAACAACATAACCTTGCTTTGCTTTACTCCAAATAACTTTATATACTCTATTCATCTTTTTCGCTCCTTTTCTTCTAATACAAATACATAATGTTATGCAGTGCTTAACGTTTTGTATAATAACATTGCGCATTCCTATTTCTTTTGAAAAGTCAACGAAACTATCATTATATTTCATGAAAAGTAAAATTTGATATTATCTTTACATATTATTTATGATTTTGAATATAAAAAAAGAACCCAATACATTTAAGTATGGATTCTGTAACTACTTCATAAAAAAAGACACATACATTTCTGTATGTGTCTTTAACTAAATCAGCGGCTTCCTATCCTCCCAGGGGGCCTCCCCCCAAGTACTTTCGGCGTTTGTAGGCTTAACTGCTGTGTTCGGCATGGGAACAGGTGGATCCCTACAGCCATCGCCACTGAATTATCTTTTCAGGATTTCGTATCCTGACAACTGCATAAAAAGTATTTTCCTTAACTACCCTTCTATTCTTGCTTCTCTGCTTAAGTCAAGTCCTCGGTCTATTAGTACCGGTCCGCTCCACACA
>SAMEA104315436__coassemble_985_pt1 | contig 26625 bp, 20 predicted proteins | sample SAMEA104315436__metabat2_low_PE_041 | metagenome-assembled genome bin SAMEA104315436 (sample SAMEA104315436) | gut metagenome | biome: Monkey gut; feature: monkey-associated habitat; material: faeces | place: China | collected 2013 | reverse complement strand
ACAGCAGTAAAATAAAAGAAGTTTCCGTCCCCTTGCGGGGATTATGTTCATTTTCATGAAAGAATCTCCGATATTAATATAATCTGTGGTCAGAGGTTTCCGTCCCCTTGCGGGGATTATGTTCATTTTCAAGGATGGCCGGAAGAACGCATCATTTCCGTAGGTTTCCGTCCCCTTGCGGGGATTATGTTCATTTTCGTGAGAGAAAAAAATAATGTCCTGATTTTTAGTCAGTTTCCGTCCCCTTGCGGGGATTATGTTCATTTTCTGATTTTTACTATGTTATTAATATGTTGTACAGCGTTTCCGTCCCCTTGCGGGGATTATGTTCATTTTCATCACTATCCAGAGTTGGGAACATACCCTAAATTTTTTGGTTTCCGTCCCCTTGCGGGGATTATGTTCATTTTCTACAATCTGTCTTCCAAACGGTAAAAAAGTAACAGAGTTTCCGTCCCCTTGCGGGGATTATGTTCATTTTCACGTAATGAATCCTGCATTAGGAATTAAAAAGAAGAAGTTTCCGTCCCCTTGCGGGGATTATGTTCATTTTCGTGCAAAGGTTTTCAGCAATATCCCTATCGAAGACGGTTTCCGTCCCCTTGCGGGGATTATGTTCATTTTCCACATCCTAGACGAAATGGATTAATTAAATGCTGTCGAAACGTTTCCGTCCCCTTGCGGGGATTATGTTCATTTTCAGGAACTCGATGTAAGATTCGACGGCAAGAACGCAACGGTGTTTCCGTCCCCTTGCGGGGATTATGTTCATTTTCCACAAAAAACTTATACAAAAGAAGATAAAAAGTTTGGTTTCCGTCCCCTTGCGGGGATTATGTTCATTTTCTGCACATTAGAAACGGATATAACGACATATCCGACAAGCCGTTTCCGTCCCCTTGCGGGGATTATGTTCATTTTCAAGCCAAAACAGTGGCTTATTGATACATGGACTAAAAATGTTTCCGTCCCCTTGCGGGGATTATGTTCATTTTCGCGTTATAAAAAGCAGGTGTTTGCTCACATCAAGCCAAAACGTTTCCGTCCCCTTGCGGGGATTATGTTCATTTTACCTATTGTGAAGAATATAATTATCCAGATGATATCATCCGTTTCCGTCCCCTTGCGGGGATTATGTTCATTTTCCAAATCGAAAAAAAGGAAGCTAAAAAATTAGTTTCGTTTCCGTCCCCTTGCGGGGATTATGTTCATTTTCTGGACAAATCCTGATAATAAAATAGCCCTCATGCAGTTTCCGTCCCCTTGCGGGGATTATGTTCATTTTCTACTGATCATTATCTTTATCATAAAAGACTATTTTAGTGTTTCCGTCCCCTTGCGGGGATTATGTTCATTTTCTAAAAGGCAAGGAAGACACTAACGTTATCTGTGGCGACTGGTTTCCGTCCCCTTGCGGGGATTATGTTCATTTTCGTTACCCTTAGTTATTCAACGAAAGGAAGGTAAAAGTTTCCGTCCCCTTGCGGGGATTATGTTCATTTTCCACAACCAAATGGATGTGATAAGATACAGACAAGAAGACAGTTTCCGTCCCCTTGCGGGGATTATGTTCATTTTCAAAGTTGCCATTGACCGTTCAGGTATCCCGGCGAAAGTGTTTCCGTCCCCTTGCGGGGATTATGTTCATTTTCAGTCTACACCCTTCATCATCAATCAACGTATACTTGAGTTTCCGTCCCCTTGCGGGGATTATGTTCATTTTCCTTGAGAGCAAAGAGGGTATGACAAGGAATAAGTAATTGTTTCCGTCCCCTTGCGGGGATTATGTTCATTTTCCTTGTCTCTGCAATCCCGCTTATTATCTTGTCTCATATACCATTTTGCGGCGCAGAATACATTCTTGCCATTTTTACGGTAAGAAATATTTTCAAAAACCGTCATATTCAGCATATATACGCTAACGGCGCGGATTTACTCGACAAGGAAAAACTATATGTTTATTATATCGTATTCCTCCACACTGCGCAATAAAAAATAAGGCGATCGTATTCTTATCTTTTCTCTTCAGGTACCGGATAGAATGTCACTCCATTCTTGTCATGCTCTTTCGTATAGTACAGTGCTTTATCGGCATCGATGAACTGGCTCTTTCCTGGATTTTTCCGGTCTGTGAAAGCTACACCGACACTTAGAGAAATTGCCGGCAGTCCGTCTGTCGGGTGAGACAGCTTTTCATTGATGGCATTGATACGGTCCACCACTGTATAGGTCAAATCACTTGTCATTTCTACCATGATGACCGCAAATTCATCGCCGCCGATACGACAGATGTAGTCGATATCACGGAACGTTTCCAACAGCAGGCGCGCTACCTTCTTTAGGATTTCATCACCCACTGCATGGCCGTTTTTATCATTGACAGATTTGAAAATATCCACATCGATTAAGATTAACGCAAAATCCCTTTGGTCCTTTTCATATAAGTTGATAATCTGATTATAAGAGCCGCGGTTCAGCAAATCTGTCAGCGGATCATGCTCTGCCTGGTGTTTGATAAGTCTCTGCCGTTCTTCGTTTTCTTTATAAATCCGATTGTAGGTCTTCCCCAATTTCTCTAACTCATAAGCACCGCCTACAGACAGCAGGGTATCGTGTTCTATATCCTGATTGTAACGAAGCAGGGGCTTCACAATCCAATGGCGCATGACCAGACAAAGGGAAAGCATCATCAAAGCAAAGGCCAGCATGCAAGCCAGAATCAGCAGAAAAATCTGGGTAAACAAATCCGAAACCCGATTTTGCCGTTCATAAACTTTTTCACTGAAAGCCGAAGCCGCCTCGCCGACCTGGTCGGAAATTTCTTCTTTTGCAGTTTCATAAGCCGGACTGATAACCAAAGTCCGCGCTTTCGCTAGTTTTTCTGCAGATGACAGACTGGCATCTTCCGGCTGCAGATTGACCTTTTGTATTTCTTCCGGCCAAGTGGAACTGTCCGCACCTTCACTTTCTTCAATAAGCCGCATAGCATAATATTCTAAATTCATCAAATCCTTGGAAGTAGACAGCGCATGACGCAGTGCCTGCAGCGATTCCGAATGGTCATCCAGCTTTGCTAGATCTTGCAATGCCTTTTCTCTGGTTTGAGTTACATTGGCTTCTTCAAAATAGGCAGCGATATATTTCCGATCTCCCGTGGCAGCAGCCAACCGCACCTGTTTGGTCAGGATATCCGACCCTTGCTGCAGTTCCTGCACTGCATAACGGCAATCGATATAATCCTGCATGGAAGACCGCAGCACTTTGTATTGCTGATGCCCCCAAGCCGCCATTCCAATAGAGGTAACAAACAGCACAATGGTAATAATGGTGCTCCACTTACTGACAATCTGTATTTTGATTTTTCCAGCCATACCCATTCCTTCTCTCCCTGCAGTCTCATGATGTATCTGTTATAGTTTATTGATAATGCAAACTTTCCACCCCTAAAAATGACATTTTTTCGATAAAATCAAAGCCTATAAATTTATTCATTTCAGGCTATGCTACTACTGGCTGCAGTAAGTAAATTCTTCACGTATTGGGCAGCAGCCTAATGTATTCATTTAGTAACGCTTCGATTGGTTTATCTGCAGCATGAAATATGCGTTGAATGATGGATAGCATACTTGCATACTCTTACTGAAAATGATATCACGAACTTACTTGGCAAAAAAATATACGTCCATTATATCGTATTTCTCCACACTATACAACAAAAAAGCAAGGCAGCAAGGGGTTGTATATTCACTGCCTGCATGGTATGATGCAATAGATAATAGTTTTCAAAAAAAATAGAGGTGTATACAATGTTGCGATTTGCGTCTTATGGAAAGCCCCATGCAGTCAATATACGGGCTCGTGAAATTTTGCGTTATCTTGGACCTGGCATTTTAATTACTGTTGGTTTTATTGACCCAGGAAACTGGGCTGCCAATCTGGCTGCCGGTGCTGAATACGGCAGTGTCTTATTATGGATGGTTACGCTGTCTACTATACTGCTAATTTTGCTGCAGCACAATGCAGCTCATTTAGGAATTGTAACTGGTCTTTGTCTTGCAGAAGCAGCTACCCGCTATCTGCCTCACTGGCTGTCGCGGCCTGTTTTGGCTTCCGCTATGGCTGCGTCTATTGCTACGGCACTGGCAGAACTTTTAGGCGGGGCCATTGCCTTACAAATTCTATTTGGTCTCCCGTTGTGGCTGGGCTCTGTATTGACAGCGGTACTTTGTGCGTTTTTGCTTCGTACCCATTCTTACCACAAAACAGAAAAACTAATTATCGGCTTCGTGTCTATTATTGGCTTCTCTTTTTTATTTGAGCTCCATATCGTTCCTATCGACTGGGGACAAGCTGCGGCAGGCTGGATAGTACCATCCGTCCCCCAAGGATCATTGGTCATCATCATGAGTGTTCTCGGCGCCGTTGTCATGCCGCATAATTTATTTTTGCATTCCGAAATTATTCAGTCTCGTCAATGGCATATGACAGACGAAAAAACAATACAAAAACAGCTGAATATTGAATTTTTGGATACTATTTTTTCTATGGGCATCGGCTGGGCCATCAACAGTGCCATGATCTTGATAGCCGCCGCAGTCTTTTTTACGCACCACATAGAAATTACCGATTTGGCACAAGCCGCCGAGCTGCTGCGGCCATTATTGGGTAACAGTGCCGCCATTGTGTTTGCTGTCGCTTTGCTTATATCCGGCGTTTCGTCCACGGCGACCTGCGGCATTGCCAGCGGCAGTATTTTTTCCGGAATGTTTGGTGAAATGTATGATATCCAAGACTATCACTCATGGCATGGCGTCCTTCTTACGTATCTTCTTGCCGTTATCATCATATGTTTTATTACCGATCCGTTTATGGGGCTGGTATATTCGCAAATGCTTCTCAGCGTACAGCTTCCCATCACCATTTCCCTGTTGATTTATCTCACGTCGTCCCGGACTGTCATGGGAAAATTCGCCAACACATTTCGCATGAAATGTATTTTAATCGGCATCGGCATCCTCGTCACGATGCTAAACGCCGCCCTGCTGGCAGACATGCTTTTTGCATAATCATAAAAAAAACGATTTTCCCACACAGCATAAAAAGGACTGTGTATACAAAACATTCTTGTATACAACAGCCCTCTTGGCAGTATTAATTTTCTTGTGCGATAGTCCCAAAAATCAAATCATGTAATGTAATCGTAGAAAAGTACGCGGCCAAATGATCTTGCACATACTTCAACGACGTGTGAATGCTGCAGTCTTTCATCTTTTCACGATACGGACAAGCATAATCTCCATCAAGACAGCTGCTCATCATGTTTTCCCTATCCATGACATGAATCAAATCCATCAATGTAATTTGATGTAAATCACTGATTAGCCGACAACCGCCCTGTGCGCCGCGAATAATTTCAATATAGCCGGCACGTTCCAGTTTTTTAGATATTTTATATGCAAACTGGCGCGGAATCGACTGTTCATCGCTGATTTCCCGAATATTTTTTAGCCGCAGGTTCAGCAGTGAACGCAAAATACGAATAGCATAGTCTGTTTCTCTTGTAATAATCACGATAAATCCCCTTTAACTGTAATTATTGTCCCTGTACGTCCCTAACATCCATATAGTTGGTTTACATGTACAAAAAAACTGTTCTCGCCTTCTTTCTGTTTCATGTTTTGCAGTAATATTATCTATTTACTATTATACACAATCTCTAATTATTTTCCATCTTTTTTTGCAAATATTGTAAACCTTTTTGAATTTTTAATCTTGACAACTTATATTTTCCCTTCTCAGTCCATATCTTCATTTCGTTTTCTTATAGTTTTCTCTAGATTCGCTTATTCAAAAGACTCTGCTGTCCTGCTCTTTTTTCCGTACCTTTTCCCGTACCATTTTAAGTACGCACTCTTGCATGACACTTAAAAAGCTTATATAATTAATACTTGTATGTACTAGGTTTGAATATAAATGAGGTGGAATATGTCTTTAGTTGATGAAGTAAATAATCGTCGCACCTTTGCCATCATTTCCCATCCGGATGCTGGTAAAACGACATTAACAGAAAAATTATTGCTATACGGCGGTGCCATTCATCTAGCTGGTTCTGTAAAAGCCAGAAAAACAGCCAAACACGCCGTTTCTGACTGGATGGAAATTGAAAAGCAGCGTGGTATTTCTGTAACAAGCTCCGTTCTCCAGTTTGACTATGAAGGGCATCATATCAACATCCTCGACACGCCGGGCCATCAGGACTTCAGTGAAGATACGTACCGCACGCTGATGGCAGCAGACAGTGCCGTCATGCTGATTGACGTAGCCAAAGGTGTCGAAGCGCAGACGAAAAAATTATTCAAAGTTTGTAAAGACAGGGGTATTCCTATTTTCACGTTTGTCAATAAAATCGACCACTTCGGCCGCAATCCCTTCGATTTGATGGATGAAATCGAACGCGTGCTGGGCATCCACGCCTATCCGATGAACTGGCCTATCGGCATCAACGGCAACTACCAAGGTATTTATGACCGCACGGCAGCATCTATCGAACTGTTTGAAAAAGATACGTCACACGGCCAGCGCAAACTGGCTTCTACCAAAGGGTCTGCCGATGATCCGGCTTTTAAAGAACTCCTTGACGATGACGTACATCAGTCTTTGATTGATGATATCGAGCTGCTCGATATGGCTGGCGATGAATTTGACATGGAAAAGGTCAAACGCGGTGAATTGACGCCGATGTTCTTCGGCTCTGCCATGACCAATTTTGGCGTCAAACCGTTTTTGGAAGAATTTTTGCGCATGGCACCTAAGCCGCAGCCGCGCCGCTGCTTGGAAGGCGTCATCGACCCGACGTCAGAACAATTTACGTCCTTTGTCTTCAAGATTCAGGCCAACATGAATCCCCAGCATCACGACCGCGTCGTCTTCATGCGTATCTGCTCCGGCAAATTCGAAAAGGGCATGACCGTTACACACCGGCAGTCCGGCAAAACATTGCGTCTCATGCAGCCGCAGCAATTTTTGGCAACAGAACGCACGATTGTCGAAGATGCCTATCCCGGCGACATCATCGGTGTGTTTGACAACGGTACCATGGGGGTCGGCGATACACTGTTTTCCGGGAAAAAGAAAGTCACCTTCAAAGACTTCCCGACCTTCCCGCCGGAACTCTTTGCCCGCATTCGCGCCAAAGATTCTATGAAGCGGAAACAATTTCTCAAGGGCATGACCCAGCTCGCACAAGAAGGGGCTGTCCAGATTTATGAAAATGTTGGCGGCTCTATGGAAAGCTACATTGTCGGTGCTGTCGGCCAACTGCAGTTTGAAGTATTGGAATACCGTCTCAAACACGAATACGGCGTCGACTTGGAAATCAATAATCTTCCCTATACCGTTGCCCGCTGGATTCAAGACAACGGCCATGATTACAAAGAACTGAAAAATATTGACAGTGCCATGATTGTCAAAGACCATAAACAGCGCGTCGTCCTCTTGATTGCCAACGAATGGCAAACCAACTGGATTATAGAACGCAACCCGGATTTCACATTCTGCACCACGCCGGATGAACTGGCACTAGATGATATAGACGAAACATAATAGCTGTACTATAAAAAAAGATTGTTCTCCTTACTATATATCAAGGAGAACAATCTTTTTTTGTTATTGTATGGACACCCTATGCGACTGTATTTCTGTACAGCAAAAACTGCCGCACTATAGTACGGCAGTCTGCGTTGCGTGAATATACTATATTAGCGAATAGATACGTCTTCCCCAGCGAGGATTTTTTTCATCGTCCGTGCCGGACACATTTTACCGCACATCGTGCAGGTACCTTCACATTCCGGTTTGCTGGATTCATAGTAACGGCGTGCTTTTTCCGGGTCAATAGACAGGGAAATCATCTTGTCAAAATCTACATCGACACGGGCTTTGCTCATAGCGTCATCCCATTCCTGTGCCCCCGGAATACCTTTTGCCAGGTCAGCAGCATGGGCAGCAATGCGGGCAGCAATAATCCCTTCTTTAACATCATCTACATCAGGAAGACGGAGATGTTCAGCCGGGGTAACATAGCAGAGGAAATCGGCACCGCAGGAACCGGCAATCGCACCGCCAATAGCACTGGTAATATGGTCATAGCCCGGTGCAATATCCGTAACCAATGGCCCTAATACATAGAACGGTGCGCCGTGGCAAAGGCGTTTTTCAATCTTCATGTTGGCAGCGATTTCTGTCAGTACCATATGGCCCGGGCCTTCAATCATGACTTGTACATTGTGTTCCCAAGCCCGTTTCGTCAATTCGCCGAGCGTAATCAATTCTTCAATCTGAGCAGCATCTGTCGAGTCATGTGTACAGCCAGGACGGCAGGCATCACCAAGGCTCAGCGTAACGTCATATTTTTCGCACATATCCAGCAAACGGTCGTACTGTTCATAGAACGGGTTTTCCTGGTTGTTCATTTCCATCCAGGCAAACAACAGCGAACCGCCGCGGGATACGACATTGGTCAGACGCGGGTTGCGTTTGATGCGTTCTGCAGTCTTGCGGTTCATGCCGCAGTGAATGGTCATGAAATCCACGCCGTCTTCTGCATGCTGTTCGACAACAGAGAAAAATTCATCAGCTGTAATATCTTTTAAGTCTTTATCCAGCATACCAACAGCATCATACATCGGAACCGTGCCAATCATAGCCGTAGACATACCTACGAGTTTGCGGCGGAATTCCCGTGTCTTGCCAAAGTTACTCAAATCCATGATAGCTTCGGCTTTCATGTTGATCGCATTCTGTACTTTTTCCAATTCTTCTTCGTGATTGTTGTGTTCCGGAGAAACGCCGAGGTTGACATTGATTTTGGTGCGGCAGTCCTGGCCGACAGCTTCCGGAGACAAGCTCGTGTGCAGTTTGTTGGCAGGAATAGCTACTTTGCCTTCTGCAATCAGCTGCATCAATTTTTCCATCGGCATTTTTTCTTTTTCTGCGACAATTTTCATCTGCGGCGTAACAATCCCCTTACGGGCAGCATCCATTTGTGTTGTGTAATCCATGAGTAAAATCCTCCTAACCATAAAAACAACATAGCAACAAAAAGAACATAAAAAAAGCTCACCCTCACAGGCAAGCTTCATGCACTGTCAGCTTCCCTACGTCGGCATTATCCGAATCAGGTAAAAAAGGGACCAGTGCCAATCCAAACACTATCTCAGCCATACAGCGCCCCTAGCTTTATATTCTCTTTATGTCCATTATAGTACATATTGCATCATAATGCAACTCATACGCCCTGTACGGAAATGGTTTAGCCGCAATCTGCACGGTACTGCACGGCTTCATCATAGGACAGGATTGCAACTGAAAACGGCAGGGACTGCAGGATATCTCGTGTCATCGCTGCTGTATCCGCCGTAGTCCGCACAAAGCCTACGCCGGCTTTGCCGTCCAGTGCCGTAACGACGCCCAAGTATTCATAGTCTTCTATAATGCGTGTGACAAACGTCATTTCACTGGGCGAAATGCGAAAATACACCCATTCCGGATCAAGCATGGCGGGCCACCTCCCGGCGCATCATGCTGTAAGGTTCCAACGGCGTATCCATATATATGCCTACCAGCTGCTGGGGATGACGTGCTGCATCCAAGTCCTGCCCGTTGTCATCGACAATTCGCTGAATCGTATGCTGAACCAATGCACCTTTAGGCTGCAAAAATTCTACGGTCTGCCCCAGTTTAAAATAATTGCGCTGTTCTATCCAAGCAATATGCCGCTCTGCATCATAAGACCGAACCATGCCGATAAATTCATGAGTCTGCGTATTGCTGGAATGGCTGTACACCTGGTCAGCTTCCGTCGGACGCGATACGGAAAAGCCGCGCGTATACGGACGATGCGAAATTTTTTCTAGTTCGGCAACCCATTCCGGCAGTACACGGAAATGCTGAGGATCTCTTTCATAGGCATCCAGTGCCTGTCTGTATACTTTAACGACTGTGGCAACATAGTGCGCGCTCTTCATCCGGCCTTCAATTTTCAAACTGCTGAGGCCTGCCTGATATAAATCAGGAATATACGGCAGCAAGCACAAATCCTTGGAATTGAAAATGTACGTTCCCCGTTCATCTTCTACGACGGGAAAATACTGTCCCGGCCGTTTTTCTTCGACGACATTGTATTTAAAGCGACAGCACTGCACGCACTGGCCGCGATTGGAATCCCGGTTCTGCGTAAAATAGTTGCTGAGAAGGCAGCGGCCTGAATAGGAAATGCACATCGCCCCATGGACAAAACCTTCCAATTCAACAGGCACTCTATCATGAATTTCTTTTATATCTTTCAGGCTCACTTCTCTGGCCATGACGACCCGTTTGGCTCCATTGTCATACCAAAACTTAGCTGACGCCCAGTTTGTCGTGTTGGCCTGCGTAGAAATATGAATCGGCAAATCCGGCACGACTTGCCGGGCAATGCTGAAAATTCCCGGGTCAGCAATTAAGATAGCATCTGCATGAATATCATACAAATACCGCAAATAATCAGGCAGTCCTTTTAAATCTGCATTGTGCGGGAAAATATTCACGGTGACGTGGACTCGTTTTCCCAACGAATGGGCATAGGCAACAGCCTCTTTTAATTCTTCTTCTGAAAAATTATCGCTGAAAGCCCGCAGCCCAAAGGATTTGCCGCCTAAATAAACGGCGTCAGCCCCATATAAAAAAGCCAATTTCATTTTATCCATATTGCCGGCCGGTGCCAGCAGTTCCATCTTTTGCATGTTCGTTTTTATCCTTTCCATCGGGAAACAGTCATGCCGTCTCCATTTTCCAAAAACACAGACTCAAATTGGGTTTTATCTTCAATCATCGCCAAAAACTCCCGCAGGCGGCTTACGGCTGTACGGTGTTTATGCGGCAGCGTCCCGTCAATATAGAGCATATCATGATAACGGATATTATCGGCTGCGATGATTGCTCCCGGAAACAGTTTCGGCATTATCTTTTGCAGCTGCCGAGAATACTGTCCCTTTGGCCCATCCAAAAAGACAAAATCCCACGGGCCATCCAACTGATCCAAAAGCCGTGTCCCGTCGCCTTCCAACAGCTCAATCTGTCGTTCATACGGCGATTGGGCAATAAATGACCGCGCAGCCAAGACCCGCTTATGATCTAGCTCCAGCGTCGTAATCGTACTCGACGCAGCCAAGCACGACGCAATACGCAATGTCGAGTAGCCAATAGCCGTGCCGATTTCCAATACATGGCTGGGCGCGGCTTGGCGCACTAAGCCGCAAAAAAGCGGCAGTTCTGCATCACGCAGTATGGGAACTTCATATTGCAGCGCATAGTCTTTCATTTTTTTCCACAAGGCATCCATCATGGCATATGCTCCTGTACGTTTTGCATATGTTCTTCATAGGTGGCGGCAAAATAATTATGCCCGTCACCGTCAGCTACAAAATACAAGTACGATGTCTGCGGAGCCTGCAAAATAGCATTCATGCAAGCCATGCCGGGATTGGCAATCGGTCCCGGCGGCAGTCCTTCATACATATATGTATTGTATGGGGAGTCGTACTGCGTTTCTGCAATACTGTACGCTGCTTTGTGCGAACCCATGGCATACGAAATACTGGCATCAGACTGCAGTTTCATATGCTGTGCCAGCCGATTGAGAAATACTGAAGAAATAAGCGGTCTGTCCTCTTCATACTTGGCTTCTTTTTCAACCAGGGAAGCCAGCGTCACAAACTGATAAATAGACATGTTTTTAGCGGCAATCTGTTGTTTCATATCCGCACTGAGATGGTCATCAAAATTTTTCAGCATCATACGGACAACATCTTCTGCCGTCGCGTCATTGGGAATAAAATACGTATCCGGAAACAAAAATCCTTCTGCCGCAAAGGTAACATCTCGATTGCCTTTCATATACGGATAAAGCAGCGATGCATCATTAGCCGCAGTCAAAAATTCATCTTCTGAAATATGTCCCATCGCAGCCACTCGTTTTGCCGTCTGCCATACTGTATATCCTTCTGGAATCACCAAGCGGGCTGCTTCTGATTCGCCACTCGTCAATTTAGCCAGCATTTGCTGCAGGCTCATAGTTGAATCAATGCTGTATTCTCCTTCTTTCAGCTGCTCTGCCTGTCCTGTCACCTGGGCTACAGCCCGAAACCATACTGGGCTGGCAATATATCCTCCATCATACATTTCTTCGGCGACATCACTAGCCGTCATATCGCTGCGGACATGGACATAGCCGCTTTTAGACGGCAAAAACAGATTCGGCGCCGTATATCCGGCAACGGCTATACCCGTCAAAACCAGTACACAAAAAACAGCTCCCCCAATAACCTTTTTCCAAAGTTCTTTACGAGCTGCCCCTTCTTGTCCCATACAGGGTTCATCATGTTGTTCATGTATCTTACTTTTATTTTTTATATCCATATGTTTATTATACCGTGCTTACTGCTTGTTTGGCAACCTTATCCCCTGGTTTAAGCCAATATGCCGTCTGCACGCTGTTCTCCCTTTAAAAGTTTCTTTGTTTGAAGAAACTGCGTCATCATGCTGCAAACGCTGTGCATAAAACTGTATAACAAAAGGGCTGCAACAAAATGATTATTTTTGTTGCAGCCCCTTCTGTACAATTGCAGGGTTCACACCCAGCAAGTTTGGTGACCCAGTAGAGATTCGAACTCTAGACCCACAGCTTAGAAGGCTGTTGCTCTATCCAGCTGAGCTACTGAGTCATAAAAAATGGAGCGGGTGATGGGAATCGAACCCACGTAACCAGCTTGGAAGGCTGGCGCTCTACCATTGAGCTACACCCGCGTGGTGTGGTCGGAGCAGCAAGATTCGAACTTGCGACCCCCTGGTCCCAAGCCAGGTGCGCTACCAAACTGCGCTATGCCCCGCCAACAAAAAGTATTATACCGTAGGTATGCCCTTTTGTCAAACCTTTTTTTACAATATATACATTTTTCTGTTGTGTAAGGGATATGCTGATTCTGCCCTGCTCATGCTGCATACATTACTTGTTCCACACCATGCATATATCTGCACACATTGCGCAGATTGAAAAGTCAGAGTTGCCAGTATTTCTTTTCACGCAACTTTGTCCTAATCACTGGGTACTGCTACGCAAAAAGCCCCGTTCCAACACCTTGATGATGTGGATATGGGGCTTAATGCTTTTCAGTCTAGACGGATTACCTGCAATCCATCCTGACAGGAAGCTGCCGCGTCCTTTTTGCAAGCTATTTGACAAACAGCTTGTAAAGCGGCTTGTTGCTTTTTTAGTATATTTAGTTGCTCTTTTTTACTTTAAACCATGCGGCATACATTGTCGGCAATACCAACAACGTCAACACAGTGGCCACAAACAAGCCGCTGGCAATAGCAACAGCCATCGGTCCCCAAAAGATGCTGCGCATCAAGGGTATCATGCCGAGGATGGCTGCAGCTGCCGTCAGCATAATCGGCCGAAAACGCAGTACGGCTGAGTCGATAATCGCATGCCATGGATCTTCTCCAGCGGCCATGTGCTTGTCAATTTGGTCAATCAAAATGACAGAATTGCGGATAATCATGCCGCCTAATGCCAGAATACCCAGATAGGCTACAAATCCCAGGGATTTGCCAAAGAGCAGCATGCCAAAGGATACGCCGATAATCCCCATCGGAGCTGTAATCAGCGTCAATAGCATCAGCGAAACACGGCGAAGCTGGAACATGAGCAGCGTCATAATGATGAGTATCATAATAGGAACGGGTCCTAAAAGATAACGCAGTGATTTTTGGCTGTTTTCCAAGGCACCGTCTACTTCTACAGAATAGCCGAAGGGCATAGCATCGCGAATGTCTTTGATCGAATCGTATGCTTTTTGTGTCGCATCATTGGCCGTGCCGGATTTAATGCTGCCTTCGACGGTAATCGTCGGTTTTAGGTCCCGGCGCCAAATAAGGGCATCTTCGGCACCGTATGTAATGGAAGCAATCTGTTCCAGCGGTACGTATCCCCTGCCTGTATACACAGGAATCGTTTTGATTTTGGACAAATCATTTCGGTCACTGTCCTGCAGGCGAAGCTGAATGCCAATCGTTTTATCTGCAGCATAGTATTCTGCAATCGTCGCGCCGGATAATTCCGTATACAGCGTTTTGGCAACGTCCTGTCCGGATAATCCCATAGCGCGCAGTTTATTTTGATCTAGCTGCAAATGCATGACTTTACTCTTTTGTTCCCAATTAAGAAATACATTTTCTGTATTGCTGTCGCTGCGAATCCGATCGGCAATTTGCTGGGCATACAGTTTGACTTTGTCTACATCATAGCCGGATACGCGCAGCATAATCGGATAATCCGACGGCGGGCCTAAGGGAACATTTTTAATGTTGCAGCGCACGCCCGGCTGTTTATCAGCCATTTCTTTTTTTATTTTCTGCGTCAAATCTTCCCGTGCCGCAACATCTTTTGCAACGACGACAAACTGCGCGTAGTTATTTTTCGGCAGTACCGGTTCCAGCGTCAGCACAAACCGGGGCGCACCTTCACCTACATAATAGGAATAGCTGTCTATCTGTTCGTTTTGAGTATCCAAAAAAGCAGATAACGTTTTAGCTTCTTTTTCAGAAGTCTGCATAGACGAGCCTTCGGGCAGCGTCATTTCTACGATAATTTCCGGCCGCAGCGAAGGCGGGAAAAACTCCTGCGGAATCCATTTCATCAGGCCGACAGAAAGGACAAACAGGCCGGCTGTGCCGCCGATGACGACAGCCCGATGCGTCAGGCACCATGTAAGCACCTGACGGAACAAGCAGTAAAAACGACTTTGATACAGCGGTTTTTCGGTCGTTTCCGGCTTCACTTTGATCAAATAGTAGCCAAAAAGCGGAGCAACCATAACAGAAACAATCCACGACAACAACAGTGCCGCTAGAATAACTGGAAACAACGATTTGCAAAATTCAGAAGCCGCGCCGTCTGCAAAGGCAACGGGAATAAACCCGGCACAAGTAACCAGCGTCCCCGTCAGCATAGGTTTGGCTGTCGCTTTGAAAGCATAACAAGCGGCACTCAGCCTGTCCATTCCCTTTTCTAACTGCACGCTCATCATTTCTACGGCAATAATCGCGTCATCTACCAAAAGCCCCAGCGCAATAATCAAGGCACCCAAGGATACTTTGTGCAAATCGATGCCGGCTATTTCCATGACGCAGAACACGCCGGTCAAAACTAAAGGGATACAAAAAGCTACGACAAGGCCCGTACGCAGCCCCAAGCTGAGAAAGCTGACAACGAGGACAATGATAATCGCTTCCCGCAGTGTATTGACAAAATCACTAATGGAGTCTTTGACGACTTTTGGCTGATCTGATACTTGATGCAGTTCCATGCCGGCCGGCAAATCCTGTTTGACACTCGTCTGCAGTTTTTCCAGGTTGTCGCCCAGCGTCAAGATATTGCCGCCTGTCTTCATGGACAAGGCAATGCCTACAGCCGGTTTGCCATTATAATACATTTTGGGATCTGAAGGGGCTGTATACCGCCGTTCGACAGCAGCAATATCGCCAAGGCGGAATACCCGTCCGTTGGCATTAATCGGCAAGTTGCGGATAGCTTCTATATCTTCAAAAACACCGCTGATGCGCAGATATACATTATCGGACTTCGTATCTATCATACCGGCCGGCGTCATAGCATTTTGGCCTTTGACGGCATTGGCAATCACCGTAGGCGCAATGCCCAGTTCTGCCAATTTGGCATTGGCTACTTCGATATAGACTTTTTCAGACTGCTCGCCTACGATTTCTACTTTGCTGACATCTTGCACGCCCAGCATGATACGGCGGATTTTTTCTGCTTTCTGCCGCAGTTCTTCATAGGAATAGCCGTCGCCGGTAATCGCATAGACAGACCCGTAGACATCATCAAAACGGTCATTGTAATACGGTCCGTAGACGCCTTCAGGTAAATCTTTTTTCATATCCTCTGTCAAATTCCGCACTTCGTGCCACGTGCTGCGAATGCTGTCTGCCGGTGCCTGGTCGGTCAGATTGACATAGATGACGGCTTGCCCCGGACTGGAATAACTTTTGATATAGTCCAGGTTCGGCGTATCCTGCAGTTTTTTTTCAATTTTATCCGTTACTTGATCTTGCATCTGCTGGGCTGTCGCTCCGGGCCAGGCAACGGTAACGACCATTTGCCGCACCGTATATGCCGGGTCTTCCATCCGCCCCAGTTTCATATATGAAAATACACCGGCAATGGCCACAATGACGATAAAATACCAGACAAGGACTTTGTTTTTCAGTGCCAATTCGGATAAATTTTTCATGCGTCATCACGCTCCGTCCGTACTTTTTCTCCTTCCGTAAGCATATGCACGCCTGCCGTGACGACGATATCGCCTTGGGACAAGCCGGTTACGTTGACCGTATTATCGCCAAAATCCGACACGGTTACCTCTTTCAGCGACAACGTTTTATCTTTTCCTACTATCCACACGCAGGGTGTATCGCCAGTCTGGTAAATAGCTGACAACGGCAGGACATATGCCCCTGTATTCTGACTGGTTTGACTGCGGTTGGTGACGCTTGCCGTCATGCCCAGCTGCATGCCTTCCGGCGGATTGGTCACAGTCACGCAGACCTTATACGTCCGAGAAGCTGCATCTGCCATCGGGGCTACTTCCCGGACAACGCCGCTTGCCGTCTGCCCCTGCAAAGCCCAGAAGGAAATGCTGACCTCTTTGCCAATTGGGAAATCTGCCAGGCGATTTTCTGGTACATTGATTTGTACTTCCAAATCTCCCGTATGCACCAGCGTTAAGACTGTTTGTCCGGCACCGACGACTTGTCCGACTTCGCCGACAACGTTGGATACGACACCGTCGGCATCAGCAGTCAGCTGCGTATAAGATAATTGGTTTTGCTGAGCCTGCTGCGCAGCTATTGCCTGTTCGTACTGAGCCTGGACCTGATTGTACGTTGTCTGGTATTGATCCAACACAGCGGCACTGACAGCATCTTCATTGAATAATTGCTGATACCGTGCCAAATTGGATTGTGCCAGCTGCAGCTGTGCCTGTGCCGAGCTAACCTGAGCTTGGGCCTGATTGACGCTTTGCGCGATATCCTGCGGATTAATCGTCATCAAAACATCACCGGCGTGCACTATGCTGCCGAGCTGTACGTTGCGCGCCGTAACCCGTCCGCCTGCCTGAAAGGCCAAATTGCTTTCATAGCGTCCTTTGACTGTGCCGGAATAAGTTCCGGCCGTACTGTCCGATTCTGCTCCTACCTGCACGGTTTTGACAAGCTGCGCTTCTTCTTTAGGCTGAGCCTGCTGGCCGCAGCCGCTAAGACTCAAAACAAGCGTAAGAACAATGGCGGCATGCATCCAAGACATGTTGTTTTTCATTTCCCCGTCTCTCCTTTCGTGTCGGCTATACTTTCAATAGAAAGATTGGCAGCATTGCGGGCCGCTATCTGCAGTCCTTGAATAGTCTGCTCAATCAGTGCCGGATCCATTCCTTTTGTCGTTTCATGAATCCACCGCTGAAGTATGTCCAGCAATGCCTGCCGGATACGTTGGGCTTTTTCCGTCAAATAGATATATTTAAACCGCCGGTCTGCATTATCTTGTTTTCGCCGGATATACCCCTTCGCTTCCAGCGTTTTGACGTTGCGGGCAATAAGTGCCTTATCTGCCGTCAATGATTTGCAAACATCATCCTGGCTTCGTCCGTCACTTCGGTACAATTCCACTAAAATGACATACTCAGCATAACTAAGATGCCACGGCTGGCAGGCATAAGAAATAAAAGCCTGGGAACGCCGATTGAGCACGCCAAAATGATAACCAATACTCGTATAATCCATGACTGTCCCTCCTTCACAAAGTTGACTCAATCAACTATTTATACATAGTATAGCAAATTTTATTTTTTCAAGCAATAGTGCCCTAATTTAGTAAAAAGGGGCTGCAGCATTCTGCTTTCCTTTTATACATGTTTAGTTTAAAGTTTTTAGTTTGAAGTTTGAAGAAAATGAATAGGAATGAAAGCTGCACGTAAAACGGTACAGTAAAAGGACTGCAACAAAAGGGGATTAACAATTTCCATGTTGTTGCAGTCCTTTATGACCAACAGTCTTATTACTTTTATTACTTTTTATTTAACACGCTGTGCGTGTGTCCATATGCCAGATAAATCAGCAAGCCTAACACGGACCAGCCGCCAAACAACAGCAAGGTATGATACGACAGCTGCGTAAAGACAAAAGCACAAAAGATAAATCCCAGCGGGGCGATAACATGGACTGCCGGGCAGCGGAAACCGCGCGGCTTATCCGGATATACTTTGCGCAGAATCAAAATGCCTACGCAGGAACAGAGAAAAGCAAAAATAGTCCCGGCACTGCATGTTTCTGCGACGATATGAATCGGCGTAAAGCCTGTAATGACAGCTACAATACAGCCGATGATGATTTGAATAATATACGGCGTGTGGTATTTGTGATGTACTTTGTATAATGCCATAGGCATCAATCCATCACGGCTCATCGAGTACAGCGCACGGCTTTGTGCAAAGAGCATTCCCAAGACTACCGTAGACAGACCGCAAAGTGCGCCCGTGCCTACAATGGCAGAACCCAAATGCATGCCAATATATTCCAAAACAAATGAAGCCGGTGCTGCCGTATCCAGCATTGTATACGGTACAACCCCTGTCATAGCTGCACAAACAGCAATGTACAAGATAGTACAAATCGTCAAGGCTGAAATAATACCAATTGGCATATCCCGATTTGGATTTTTAGTTTCTTCTGCCGCAGTAGATAAGGCATCAAATCCCAAGTATGCAAAGAACAAGACGGCTGTGCCCGCTGCTACGCCGGAAAAACCATACGGTAAAAAGGGCTGCCAATTCATGGGTTCAATATGTGGTGCCGCTAAAAACAGAAAGACAAAAATCGTGCCGATTTTGACATATACTAATATACGATTGACATGCGCGCTTTCTCGGACACCAATAACCAGCAGTGCCGTCGTCAATAAGACAATGGCAACGGCCGGCAGATTGATGAGCCCGCCGTCTGCCGGTACGGTCGTCAGAGCTTTAGGCAAATCAATACCGCAGGAATGCAGAATTCCTACAAAATAGGCAGACCAGCCGCCGGCTACGGCACTGGCACCTACAGAATATTCCAAAATCAGGCTCCAGCCAACCCACCAGCCAAAGATTTCGCCCAATGATGCATAGGCGTACGTATACGAACTCCCGGACACGGGCAAAAAAGATGCCAATTCCGAATAGGCCAGGCATACAAACGCACATGTAACCGCAGCCAATACGAACGACAACATCAATCCAGGTCCGGCATATTTGGCTGCGCCAATACCCGTCAGGACAAATATGCCGGTACCAATAATAATCCCTAAGCCCATCAGCGTAATATCAAAAGCACCCAGTGCTTTTGTCAATTTCTTTTCCTGCGTATGGGCCATTAGATCGTCAAATGACTTTCTTCTAAAAATGTTCAAAACCCAAACCTCTTCTCTATCGCTTTATTTAGCGTCAGACGGCTTTACAACAGCTTTCCAAATCAAGCCAATGACAAATCCTACAATAGCAAAGGAAAGCCAGCCCATGCCAATAAGATGGAACGGTACCATCGTATTAAAGAATGTATCGACAGAACCCAGCGGGATTTTGGCAGTCTGTGTGCCGTTTACCAATGCCGTTATCATTGTCAAGCCAATAGTCCAGGCATATACGCACTGCCGTCCTCCGAACAATTTATCCAAAAACGTTAAGATAACTAAAACGACTACTAACGGGTAAATAAACATTAAAACTGGAATGGCTGCTACAATGATGGTTTTCAGGCCAAACATGGCAACGCCAAAGGAAAATACAGAGAAAATAGCAACCCAAGATTTATATCCCACGCCGCCAATCAGCGAATGGAAATATGTCGCACAAGATGTAATCAAGCCGATACTTGTAGAAAGACAAGCCAGCAGTACAATAGCAGCCAAGATAACAGCCCCTACATTGCCAAACAAAATCATTGCGCTCTTGGACAAAACAGGCGCGCCTGTTTCCTGAATACCAAAGGCCATGACGCTGTCTGCGCCAATTTTAGCAATAAAAATATAGACAAAGGCTAAACAGCCTACAGCGATAAGACCGGCCCGGAATACTTCTTTGGTAACAGCTTCCGGAGTTTCGGCCCCGTCTTCCATGACAAATTCAATAACCAAAATAGCAAAGACAAGTGAAGCAATGGCATCCATTGTATTATACCCGTCCAAAAATCCCTGTACAACCGCCATGGTTGACGTAGCATATGCTGCTGTAGCAGCTTCCGGCGTTCCCAGGGGTGTAATAAAGGATTTGATAATGAGCAGTAAAATAACAACTAACAATGCCGGCGTCAAAATTTTACCAATACGGTCAACTAATTTCTGCGGAGAAGCAGACAGCCAATACGAAATCGCAAAGAAAACGACCAAAAATACGGTCATTATCATATCAGTATTTCCATCTCCCAAAAACGGGCGAATAGCGATTTCATACGATACACTGCCGGTTCTCGGCGTAGCAAAACACGGGCCAATCGTCAAATACGAAATGACGGTAAAAAACAATCCATAGACGGGATGAACACGGCTGGCCAGTTCCTGCAGGTTCTTACACCCTGAATACCCCATAGCCAATACACCGGCCAAAGGCAAACCTACGCCAGTAACGACAAACCCCAAAACAGCCCACCAAACGTTTTCACCGGCATTTTGTCCCATAGATGCCGGAAATATTAAGTTGCCTGCTCCAAAGAATAATGCAAAAAGCATTAATCCGATGGCAATCGTACGATTTCCTTTTTTTTCACTCATAACACTACCTCCTATCCAAACGGAACAAAGAAAACCATAAAATGATAAACATATTATAAATAATAAACTTTAAATTATATGTTTATTTTATCATATAATTGCTAAAATGTCATTTTATATTTTAGCTTTTTTATATTTTTAATAATTCGGTGAAAAAATTCACAATATGTACAAAAGAAAATACTTTATAGTAATCTGCAACAATTACTATAAAGCATATCATTGGTTGTGCATTATTTTTTTTAATGCAGTATATAAACTTTTATTATCAGACGGTGTTTTTACGGCAAATCGCAGAAAAGATTCCGTCAATCCGGGATAGTTACCGCATTCCCGCACTAAGATACCCTGTTGCCGCAATGCGAAAATCAAATGCCGCATCGTAACATTGGCCGATTCTATCTTGACGAGAATAAAATTGACAGACGGTAAAAACGCCGTGCAGCCGGGCACTGTGTTTAGTTTCGCATACAGCCATTGATTAGCTGTACGGATATAAGCCCGGGTCCGCTGCTGATAGTCTCGATCTTGCAGTGCCGCGACTCCTGCCCACTGCGCCAATACATTGGTGTTCCAAACATCTTTTTGCGCTTCCATGGCACCTGCTTTATTCAGCGGAATGACAGCAAATCCCAAGCGAAGTCCCGGCAGGGCATAAAATTTAGTCAATGAACGAATCACGAAGACATGGTCATATCGGACAGGCAAGGAACGAATGGTATATTGTTCTTCATCATCCCGAAAATCCAAGAACGACTCATCAACGATTAGATCTGTATGCGTTTGTACTGCCCGCAGTGCCAGTTTTGTGAGTTTTTCCGCAGGAAGCAATGTGCCCGTTGGATTGTTGGGATTGCCCAGGATGATGCAGTCCGCATCATCACACGCATCATACAGCGCGTCCCAATTCATGGCAAACCCATCTGCCTCCTGCAGCAAGATGTACGAAACATCGGCATGACAAGACTGGGCAGCTTTTTCATATTCACTAAACGAAGGCACGGGCAGCACGACCCGTTTGGGGCAAAAGGCATGCATATAGACATAAAAAAGCTCAGCCGCGCCATTTCCCAATATAATGGATTCATATGGGATATGATACTGCGCCTGCAGGGCCTGCTTGAGCCGTGTTCCCTGGGGGTCCGGATAATGCATCACATCGTCTATATGCACCTGGATCGCTTTTCTGACATTAGGGGAAAGTCCCAACGGGTTGATATTGGCACTAAAATCCAGCCACGGTGTCTGAGCCGGGTTTTCCTGATAAATATTACCGCCGTGTTCAAATCGCTGCTGCATGGTTATCTCCTTTTTTCTACTTGCCAGCCGCCGCTGCGTAAAACAGCTGTGCCCAGCAATTTCATCGTTGTCTCCTCTTGTACGCACGACGCTAGCGACGCTGTCCGGACCTGTTTTTCAGCTGCCGGCGGAAAAAGCAGAGCCGCAACGGTGCCGCTGTGTCCAATAACGATGCCGTTGCTGCCATAGTCTTTGCCAATCCGCTGCAGGACAGGCAGTTCCGGCCGATACCGCACGCGCTGATGCAGCACGGCGCTGCAGGTTGCCGCACGGCCAACTGCGGCAGCTGTATAGGGACGTTTTAGATACGCACAGGCAGCTGCATTATCCTGGCCATACAGCTGTTCGTTGGCATCATACTGGGTATGATACGTTTCGGTATTCATTGTTCCGCCTGCGTCAAATATAACCAGCTGCAGCGGCGGAAACGAGCCGTATGCCTGCAAAATACGGCCGCTGCGGTAGTTAATCGCCACGATGCCGGGGCAAAACACGCCGTCTGTCGGCTCTATCGATGCTGCCAAATAGGCTATTTCCTGTGCTGTCAGCGTCTTATGAAACGCAGCCGCCACGGCAATGCAAACAGCCCCAATATCTGCGCTGCTGGAAGCCATCCCTTTTCCTCTGGGAATCTCAGAAGACAGCGTGAGCGCAAAGGGAAATGTCGTTTCTCCGATGTACGCCAATGTTTGATAGACAGCCTTTTCTGCTTTTTTGCCGCACAAAAGCTGCGGCGGCTTTTCGTCTTCCACGCAAACCGTCGTATACCAATCAATAGGACACGTCACGAGAAAAGGCTGGTTTTTCCAATATCCCTGTATCAATTCGCCGCAGGAGCCGGGAACGCGAACGATGATTTTCATGGCGCCGTCACCACTGGCACCCAGCTGCCAGCAATACCGCAAAAATCGTAACTGCGTACATCAAATGAACGGCCTGCCGGATATGATGGGGTGCCAATGGCTGTAGCGCATCCCCCATATACGCGCGAAATGTTGTTTTGCCAAAATACGAATTATACCCGCCCAAGCGGATTCCCAAAGCCCCCGCAACGGTGGCTTCAGCATATCCTCCATTGGGGCTGGGATGCTTGGCTGCATCACGCCGCATCATACGCCAGGCCATACGCCCATGATGACGCAAAAGGACAGCGGCTATGATAAAAAGCACGGCACTGATGCGTGCCGGAATATAATTGAGCACATCGTCCAGACGAGCGGCAAAGCGGCCAAAATACAGATAGCGTTCATTTTTATATGCAATCATAGAGTCCAGCGTATTGACTGCCCGGTAAACCACTGCCAACGGCACGCCGCCAATGGCAAAGAAAAACAGTGGTGAAACGATGCCGTCCGTCGTGTTTTCTGCAACAGTTTCAACCGTCGCCCGGACAATTTCGCCTTCATCGAGCTTGTCTGTATCTCTGCCGACAATCCAGCCTACTTTCATGCGGGCCATCGGCAGATGATGATGCAGTAAATAATGATAAATCTCCATCCCTGCTTTGGCAAGACTATGCGGACAAATCATCAAGGATAATAGGAGCCCCTGCACCGCATAATATACATATATATTATCCAAATACAAAACAAACGCCAAAATGAGTTCGGTTATGTCATAGGCGATACAAAGCGTAAGCAGCGATACAATCATTCCCGCTATAAACTGCAGGCGCGGGCTGGCCGTTTTGTCATACAAACGGTGTTCCAGCCAAGAAATGCAGCTGCCAATCAGCGCTACCGGATGCAGCCTGCTGTGCGGGTCACCGATGACGCAGTCAAAGAGAAAAGCAAGCAGACAAATCATTTTATAGTTCTCTCTTTCATTATTTTTTGCAGTACGTCCATGCGCAAATGCTGCCGCACGATGTGGGCCAGCCGGTCATAACTTTTTTGCTTTTCTGCGCGGTAATTTCGAGATACCGGCAGTGCAGGCAGCCCTTTTTGCAGGCGCAGGGCATTGAGCATGCAGCGTCTAAATACATCATTGTCAAAAATGCCGTGCATATACGTTCCCCAGACCAAGCCGTCAGCCCGGGCGCTGCCGTGAACCTCCCGGCACGCTTTGCCAGCCCGCTGTGTCAGACAGATGGGATGAAGGACATGCTCTTGGGTATCCGTCGTCTGTCCCATGTGAATTTCATAGCCTTCCAGCTCGCCGCAGGCAATCGTCTGGCCGGCAAAATACAGCTCGCTGCAAACGCCTTTGACTTGGGACGTCATTTTTTGGGGCGAAAATACCGTTTCAATAGGCAGCAAACCCAATCCCTGTATATCTGCCAGCGACGATTCCGTATGGGACGGGTCGTGAATCCATTGTCCCAGCATCTGATAGCCGCCGCAAATGCCGACAACCGGCGTTCCCTGCCGCAGGGCCTGCTGAATGTGCCGCTCCATGCCGCTTTGGCGCAGCCACTGCATATCTGCCGCAGTGTTCTTACTCCCCGGCAGGATAATTAAATCATAATTTGATAACGTTTCCCCATCCTGCACATACGTGACACTGGCATCTCTTTCCGCCTGCAAACTGTCAAAATCAGTGAAATTGGAAATCTTTGGTAGCTGGATGACGGCAATACGGACAGCCGCCGGCTGCTGGGACGCTTCCTGTTTATCTTCCAGTGAAACCGAATCTTCATCATCAATTCCCAGTTGATCTATATACGGAATGACGCCCAATACAGGCTTGCCGGTTTTTTCTTCCAAAAATTCTACAGCCGGCGTAAACAGCGATATATCGCCGCGGAATTTGTTGATAATCAGCCCTTTTACCAACGCCCGTTCGTCTTCATCAAGCAATGCCAAGGTCCCCACCAAAGCAGCCAAGGAGCCACCGCGGTCAATATCGGCAACTAGCAAGACCGGAGCCTGGACGTATTTGGCAACCCGCATGTTGACAATATCATGGGCTTTCAAATTTACTTCTGCTGGACTGCCGGCACCTTCAATGACTATCGTATCATAGCGGTTTTCTAAGCGTTTTAACGCGTCTTGGACTGCCGAAAACGCTTTAAGCGAATAGCCTGTATGATAGTCTTTAGCCGACATATTGCCCACGGGACAGCCGTTGATAATGACTTGGGAGCAGCTGTTTCCTGTCGGTTTCAGCAAGACAGGATTCATATCGACCTGCGGTGCCAGTCCGGCTGCTTCGGCCTGCGCCACCTGTGCCCGCCCCATTTCTCTGCCGTCTTGCGTAACATACGAATTTAATGCCATGTTTTGTGCCTTAAACGGAACGACGTTTCTTCCCTCTTGTAAAAAAATGCGGCATAACGCTGTCGCTAAAATGCTTTTGCCGACGTGGGAACTGGTTCCCTGCAGCATAATAAATTCTGCCATGCCCTGTAACTCCTTTAGTCTTGGTTTGTATGCTATTCATTATAGTATACATTGCCGCGATTGGGAAGATAAAACCAAGCAGGAATATACCAGATCCATGACGCATTGTTTGGCCTTTCGTTATAGAAATGTTAGAAATATATAGTATACTATATGCATGACAAAGGAGGTCTTTTATCATGGAAAACTGGCTTATATACGCCTTTTTATCAGCTGTTTGCGCTGCATTTGTTTCAATTTTCGGCAAAATAGGTTTGGCTGGAATCGACAGTACGGCAGCGACAGCCATCCGAGCTGCCATCATGGCGGTCTTTCTAATCGGTGTGGCTGTCGTACAGGGGCACATCGCAGCTGTCCCTTCTATTATGGAGCATCCAAAAGCCCTGCTCTGCATCGCGTTGAGCGGTATTGCCGGAGCGACTTCCTGGCTGTTTTACTTTTTTGCCCTAAAAACAGGAAATGTATCCCAAGTAGCGCCGATTGATAAACTCAGCGTCGTTTTTTCAGTCCTTTTAGCAATTATCTTGTTTGGAGAACACGTCACGCTGATTCATGGCATCGCCATTGCTCTGATTGCGATTGGCGGCATACTGATGGCTGTTTTTTAATATACATCAGCAGAGTGCTGTTGACGAATACACAAAAGCCCCTTGACGTTTGGCATACGATGCCAACAGTCAGGGGGCTTTGCTGTTGTTTTTGTTGTTGATACGAGATTACATTTTCACGCCGCTCGGCACAAAACTGCGTGCCATATGGGCAATGATTTTTTCATACTTATCTTTTTTGTCCGTCGGGTATTCTACCGTAAATGCCGTATAGGTCTGATTTTTTTCATTGACATACAGTTCACGGTAATAGGATTTTTTGCCGGCTGTCCAGCCGATAGCATAGCTGGTTTTGGTCTGAATATCCGTTGTCAGCTCCGGCAGGCCATTCATGCCGATATACATGCTGCGCCATTCACCGACAGAAAATCCCATTGGGTTTTTCGCGGCTTCTGTCCGAAATACGGCTTTATCCTTCGGATATTGGAAATAACATCCATCGCCATCTACTGTTGCATCA
>SAMEA104315436__coassemble_904_pt1 | contig 31446 bp, 28 predicted proteins | sample SAMEA104315436__metabat2_low_PE_041 | metagenome-assembled genome bin SAMEA104315436 (sample SAMEA104315436) | gut metagenome | biome: Monkey gut; feature: monkey-associated habitat; material: faeces | place: China | collected 2013 | reverse complement strand
CAAGCAGCAGACAAAGCCGAGTTAACAAGCGGCAGTGACATGACGCTGGAAGAAACACAGGCAGACAGTGTACTTGTGAACGCGGGTGGAAAGCTTATTGCAAAGACACTGGGAGTAACTGGCAACGCAGATCTTACGAGTCATGACGCAATGGAACTTTTGGATGCGACTGTAGGCAGTGTCACTGCGAAAGCAGGCACGACCCTGCAGGTGAAGAAACTCGTTGCGCATGATAAAACCGATTTCATGAGTGCCGGCAATATGACACTGCATGATGTAGAAGTTGGCGGCAGTCTTACGGCGAATGCCGGTGAAAGCATTTTGGCGGATGGCGCAGGTGCACGGATTTTTGCAGGAGATATCCAGATGACAGCAGGTGAAGAAATCCGTATGACAGATCGGGCACCGGTCGGTAAGCTTTCTGGTGTAGATACGAGTATTTCTCCTGGAACAACGACGGGCAGCGGCTCGGCAGGAAGCCTTGTCACAGGCGAGGCAAAACCGCATGATTTCGATGTAAGTAAGAAAGGCCATGTGCAGCTGTTATCTACAAGCGGAAAGGTCAGTCTCTCGGCTAAGAACGTAGAAATTGACACGCTGGCAAACGGCAATGGTCTCTCGGCAGAACTTGCAGTTTCTGCCAATCATATTGGCATTGATGACCTGACGAGCGGTGCAAGTAAGCAATATGTTACAATCCACGGCAGTGATGGCCGAAGCCAGGCGCGTTATGCAGGTATTCACAGTACGGCCAATGGCGGTACGCTGATAAAAGACAGTGCCGTCGAGCATTTGAATGTTACTGGCAGTGAGCCGATCGGACTTACGAATACGGCAATCGGCGGGGACAGTATCCTGGCAACGGAAAAAATCTGCGTAACCATCACCAAAAATCCCAAAAGCAGTTTGGCAGAATATTTTGGTACGCTCTATCTCAACGGCAGCAATATTACGACAGACCATCTCATGACGAGTATCAGAGACGGTCTTACCGTAAATGGCGAGCGATTCCCTATGACGGCAGAAAACAGTATGAATACAAGCCTTTATGGCAATCGTCTTCTTGGCAGTGACGGGAAAAAGAAAGAAGAAAAAGAATCCCGTACAAGCGATGGCAATCTCACCTTTGCCGGTCCGGCCGATAAGGAGTCGTTTACCTCGATGAAATAACGGATAAGACAGAGATGGTTTGGCAAACTAAAACATAATTAAGAATTTTTGATCAAACGGAACGGTATAACGAAGACACATGACAGTTATACCGTTCCGTTACTTGTTTATTTCTTTGGATTTACGTGATAAAGTTGGGGGATTTCTGTGCTTTTTGGCAAAAATATGATATAATACGGCATATGTATGGTGTAAAATATACTAACTATAGGGCTTTAGGAAACTAAAGCCCCATTTTCTATGAGGTTTATAGTCAAATGAATCAAGTATTTCAATGGATAAATCGTGATGAAAATATCAGCAAGGCTGTTCAGCAGTTTGCGCAGCCCGGATGCCACAGTATTTATGGTTTAGGCGGCTCCGTAAAGAGCATGCTGGTAGGAAAAGCATTGTGCGAAATTAATAAACAGGCTCTCGTTATTGTTCCGTCCAAGGAAAACGCGGCTGCTTGGATATCTGATTTGCATTTCATGGTGCCCCATATGCGCATCTTGGATTTTCCTTTTGTGGATAAAGCCGTGTTTACGACGACAGCCAAGAGTATCGAACGGGCTGCCCGTCAAATGGAAGTACTGGGCTACCTGCGTTCCGGCCGTGCCGGTATTGTTTTGGCGACAGCCGAAGAAGCACTGCAGTATATTATCGCCCCGCAGCGGATTGATGATGCGGCGATGGATATTGCTGCAGGAAAGGAATACGACCGCAGTCAATTCCTGCAGCATTTGGTAGACGGCGGTTATGAACGTGTCGATTTGGTAGAACGGCGCGGTCATTTTTCTGTGCGCGGAGATATTATTGACGTGTATGCCGTCAACTATCCAGATCCGCTTCGCTTGGAATTCTTTGGGGACGAAATCGAAAGTATTCGCTTTTTTGATGTTACCAACCAAAAATCAAAAGAAACGGCAGACAGCGTCCGGATTCTGCCGATATCTTTGGAATCACAGCCGGAAGAGGCATCGTATACACTACTGGATTATGTTGGCGACGGCGTGATTATTTGGGATGAACCGAATCGGGTACGGGATAATTTAAAGAAATTACTCAAAGAATCAGACGACTACAAAGGTCTTGTCTGCCCATGGCAAAAAGCCGTAGGCAAGCCGCGCGGTACCCAGATTGTATTGTCGCTGCTGGCTCAGTCTGTACCGGATATGACGATTGATTCGTCAGCAAGTTTTGCCGTGAAGATGATGGCTAGTTTTCAGAAGCAATTTAACTTGCTGGCAGATGAACTGCAGCATTGGCAGCAAAATGACAATACGGTTCTGTTTGTCTTAGGCAGCAAAGAACGGACGGCAACGCTGACATCGTGGCTGAAAAAACAGCAACAGCCAATCTTGCCGTATGATGATACCGTGCCGCTGAAAGCAAAAAGCGTCTATATTACAGACGGTGAAATCAGCAATGGCTATGAGCTGCCGTATGCCAAGCTTGTCATTATTTCCGAACGGGATATTTACGGCATGCAGAAGCACCGCCTGCGTCATCACGCCGCCAAGGGGCAGGAGATTAACGTCTTTACGGATTTAAAGCCAGGCGATTATGTGGTACATGAATCCCATGGGATTGGCCGATATGACGGCATCAAGACGATAGAACTCGATGGCGTGCACAAGGATTATTTGGAAATTCATTATGCCGACAAAGATATTCTGTACGTACCGACAGACCAGCTCAATCTGCTGCAGCGGTATATCGGCAACGAAGGAAATACGCCGAAACTGCACAAAATGGGCGGCAGCGATTGGCAGAAAGCCCGCAAAAAAGCGCAGAAATCCATTACGGATTTGGCAGAAAAATTGGTAGATATTTATGCGAAACGGGAAATTGTGACAGGATATGCGTTCCCGCCGGATTCGCCGGAACAAAAAGAATTTGAAGACGCATTTCCCTATGAAGAAACGGAAGATCAGCTGAAAGCTGTGGCATCTATCAAAAAAAGTATGGAAAAGCCTTTCCCGATGGACTGCCTGGTCTGCGGGGACGTTGGTTTTGGCAAAACAGAAGTAGCGATGCGGGCTATTTTTAAAGCCGTTATGGGCGGCAAGCAGGTAGCGGTTCTCGTGCCGACAACGGTCCTGGCCCAGCAGCATTTCCAGACGTTTACCGAACGATTTGCCCCGTTTGGCGTGTCTTGTGATGTCTTGAACCGTTTCCGTTCATATAAAGAAAAGAAAGACATTTTAGCCCGCACGTTAGACGGCGATATTGATGTATTGATTGGTACACACAGTTTGCTGAATAAAAAGGTAAAATTCCAAGATTTGGGACTGCTTGTAGTCGATGAAGAACAGCGGTTTGGCGTAGCGCAGAAAGAAAAATGGAAAGCGTGGGCTGCCAACATTGATGTCCTCACGCTGAGCGCTACGCCGATTCCCCGCACGCTCCATATGTCTTTGGTCAATTTGCGCGAAATGTGCGTCATTGAAACGCCGCCGACAGATCGTTTTCCCGTACAGACTTATGTCACGGAATACGATGAACGGATTGTCCGGGATGCTGTCATGCGTGAAAAACGCCGGGGCGGACAGGTTTTCTTTGTGTACAACCGTGTCGAAACGATTGAACGCATGAAAGATGAACTGCAGGCGCTGCTGCCGGACATTTCTATCGGCATTGCGCACGGACAGATGGCCGGCGGGCAGCTGGAACAGCTGATGTTTGATTTTTATGAAGGAAAGTATGACGTGCTGCTTTGCTCCAGCTTGGTTGAAAATGGGCTGGATGTAGCAAACGCCAATACGATTATCATTTATGATGCCGACCATTTCGGCTTATCGCAGCTGTATCAAATGCGGGGCCGTGTAGGCCGCAGCCACCGCATGGCGTATGCGTACTTCCTCTACCGCCGCGACAAAGTGCTGTCAGAAGTAGCTGAAAAACGGCTGCAGGCCATTAAAGAATTTACCGAATTGGGTTCCGGTTTTAAAATTGCCATGCGAGATTTGGAAATCCGCGGAGCCGGCAACCTGCTGGGGCGGGAACAGCACGGCAACATTGCCAGTGTCGGGTTTGCCATGTACTGTCATATGCTGGAAGATGCCATTGCCAAAGTGCAGTCCGGCAAAGCCAAAGAAGAACCGACACCGGAAACGGTCATGGAAGTACATGTCGATGCCTTTATCGATGACCAATATATCAGCAACGGCGGCCAAAAGATTGAAATGTATCAGCGAATGGCCATGCTCAAAACAGAAAAAGATTTAACGGACTTGGAAGCTGAGTTAGTAGACCGGTACGGCAAGCCGACGCAGCCTGTCAAAACGCTGCTGGCAGCGACGCATATTCGGCTGCAGGCACAGGCACAGCATATTCTTTTGATTTCGCAGAAACGGGATGTGCTGGAACTGAAATGGCAGCATACAGCATGCATGCCGCCTTTAGCCCAGCTGGATGCCAAACTGCGGCGCAGTATACGGCCTGTTCCCGGCAATCCGCTGCTGCTTCGCATATCACTGCAGGGCATATCAGATATTTTAGCTTTCCTGGATTCGATATTAAAAACATTTGCAACCTTACGAAAGGGGAATTCGCTTGACTAAAACATCTTTTTTGCAGGGCGCAATGATTTTGACGGTTGCCGGTATTGTTGTCAAAATTCTCGGCGGCATGAACCGCATTCTGTTGTCCCGGCTGCTGGGCGGAGAAGGAATCGGGCTCTATCAAATGGCGTACCCCGTATATATTCTGCTGCTCAGTATCGCCGGGGCCGGGATTCCGATTGCCGTTTCGATTATGGTTGCCGAACAAACTGCTAAGGGAAATTATAGTGGTGCCAAACGAATTTTTCATATTACACTGATTACCATGAGTCTGGCGGCTTTTTGCTGCGGCGCTGCCATGCTTTTTGGCTCGCAGGCCTTAATTCAATACGGTATCGTGCGGGATGAGCGGGCGCTGCTGCCATTGGTTGTCTTGGCTCCGGCTCTGACTATTTCCATTATTACCTGCTGTTTTCGCGGTTACTTCCAGGGACTGCAGCTCATGACGCCGACGGCGGTTTCCCAAATGGCAGACCAATTTGTCCGTGTATGTACGATGCTGATACTGGCTTGGATGTTTTTGCCGTATGGACTGGAAAAAGCAGCCGCCGGAGCGACATTTGGCGCTGTGCCAGGGGCGGCTGTGGGGTTGGCTGTCATTGCATTGCTGTACTACCGCCATACCCGCACGCCGCTGCCGGCTGATACGCATACTTTTGCGCCCTGCCGGGCATCGCAGGTGGTTTGCCGGCTGGCTGTATTGGCGGTTCCTGTAGCGGCTGCCAATATGCTGCTGCCGGCTGTATCAAGCATTGATTTGTTTATTGTGCCGGCGCGGCTGGAAGTGGCAGGCTATACGGTGCATGAAGCGACAGCGTTATACGGGTATTTGACGGGTATGGCCAACGGGCTGGTGCAGCTGCCGACTATTTTGACGATTGCCTTGGCTACCAGCCTTGTGCCTGCTGTTTCGGCTGCCTATTCACAGCAGGATGCAGGCAGTGTGCTGCAGCGGGTTCATACGGCTATGCGTATTGCCAATGCCATTACGGTACCGGCCTGCTGCGGACTGGCCGTACTGGCAGGGCCTATTTCACAGATGCTCTATGCGACGCCTGCAGCCGGTCCTGCTATTTGTGTCTTGTCTATATCTGTCTTTTTAGTAGGACTGCAGCAAATTACCAGCGGCTTGCTGCAGGGTATGGGCCACACGGCAATTCCGCTGTGCAATATGGTCATTGCCGCTGTTTTTAAAATCGTATTAAGCTGGTATTTGACAGCCATTCCCTGGCTTGGGGAAGTGGGAGCGGCTTGGGCCACCAACGTAGACCTTGCCGTAGCCACCGGCCTCAATTTATATTTTTCCTATCGGTTTATCCAATACAGCGTGCAGTGGATGTATGTATGCCGTCTGTTTTTGGCTGCAGCAGCAATGGCAGGGACGGCTTGGTTTATCTATCAAGGGCTGCATCTTTTCTTGGGCAATACCGGGGCAACGATAGTTGCCATGGGGACGGCAGCCTGCGTATATGTCATTTGTTTATTCATTTTTCGGGCTGTACAGGCCAGTGATGCCGCGCGTATTCCTGTCATAGGGCGCAGACTGGCATCGATGGTGCAGCGGCTGGAAAAATAAAAGAGGTTATACAGATGGGAACAATTGAAATTTTGTATATGGGAAAAGACATACCCGGCTGGCAGCATCCCAACGATTCGGATATGTCATTTGAAGAATGGTATCAGCCTGTTGTGTCGCATTTGCTGGAACTGGCAGCTTCGCGTGACATTGTGCATACAGTACCCGGCGGGCCTCACATGGCAACTGCCGTAAAACGAATGATTCAAAAGGCTGAAGACGAACAGCCGGTACGTTCCATGCCTTTTGATATGACCCCGATTATTGATGTCATGGCGGCGCTGCGCGGCGAGCACGGCTGCCCTTGGGACAAAGCGCAGACCCATAAAACGCTGCGGCGTTTTCTGCTGGAAGAAGTGTATGAAATGCTGGATGCCATAGATCAGCACGATATCCAGGGCATTCGGGAAGAAATGGGGGATGTACTGTATCAGGTGGTCATCCATGCCCGCATTGCCGAAGAGAAAGGCCTTTTTTCAGCGCAGGATGTTGTCAAAGACATTGCAGATAAGATGATTCGGCGACATCCCTATGTTTTTGGCGAAAAAAACCTTGAAAACATAGGTGCGAGTATGTTAAACTGGGATAGATTAAAGCAGGGAGAACAGCGGCAGCATCATAAACACTTGCTGGACGGAGTAGTAAAAGGCCTGCCATCGCTCTTGGAAGCTTACAAGCTTCAGGAAAAAGCTGCGAAAGTTGGATTTGAATGGAACGAAATAGAAGAAGTCTTCGATAAGTTTCAAGAAGAATGGCAGGAGTTTTGCAGTGCGGTGCAGGAACACGATCTCGATCACATCGAAGAAGAAGCTGGCGATGTGCTGTTCGTCTTTGCCAATATATGCCGGCGTCTCAATATAGAGCCGGAATGCGCGTTACATCGGGCTGATACTAAATTCCGCCGTCGTTTTTCCCATGTGGAAGAACGGGTTCAGTCGTCTTCCCGTTCTTGGAATGAATTCACGCTGGATGAGCTGGACTCATTTTGGAATGAAGCGAAGAGATTAGAACGAAAGCCGGGAAAAACAGATTAGCTGGAAAAAACGGATGTAACCATTTAAAGGAGGATTTACCAATGAATAAAACCGATTTAATTAAAAATGTAGCAGAAAACGCCGAATTGACAAAAAAAGATGCAGAAAAAGCAATAAAAGCTGTGTTTGAAGAAATCAGCCAGGCATTGGCTGAAGGGGATAAAGTACAAATTATTGGTTTTGGCACGTTTGAAGTTCGCCAGCGTAAAGCTCGTGAAGGCCGCAATCCCCGCAACAATGAACCGATTCAAATCGAAGCATCCAAAACACCGGCATTTAAAGCTGGCAAACAGTTAAAAGATTTGGTCAACAATAAATAATTTTGCAATAGACGAAGGGCCGCATAAAAACGGCTCTTTTCTTTTCTTGTAATTTGTCGTAACATAGTATATAACTAAGTATCTAAAATCTTCTACGTAAAAGAAGGAATTTCCATGACGAAGAAAAAAATCCTAATCATGTCGGCTTCTATCGGCACGGGTCATACACAGGCGGCACGAGCCATTGAAGAATATATAAAAACACTGCCGGAAGAATGGGATGTAGAACAATTAGATTTTTTATCTAATGAAGTTCTTTCGATTGACAATATTGTGAAAGAAACATACATCAAAATCTTGGACTTATTTCCTATGCTGTATGATTTGATGTATTATTCTTCACAAGGATATAAAAAAGGCATGGTCGTTAAGACCTTGATTGCCTGGGGGCTCAAACGGCGCATGCTGCGCGTATTGGCTGAAAAAAAACCGGATATTTTAGTCTTTACTCATCCCTTTCCTGCCGGTGCCGCGGCGCTGCTGAAACGGCAGCACCGTTTGGATATTCCCATTGTCGGCGTTATTACAGATTTTGCCATTCATCAGCTCTGGGTATACCCGCAAATGGATTTGTACTGCGTTGCTGCGTCCCAGCTCAAGAACTTGCTCATGCAGCAGGGAATTGCAGAGGAGAAAATCATGGTTTCCGGTATCCCCGTACGCGGGGCATTTCACCATAGCCAGTGGCATTGGGATGAAGACCATGCCAAAAACAAAAATGTCCTGATTATGGGCGGCGGTCTGGGAATGGGATCCATTCGTCAATCCCTTGTCCTGCTGGACAAATTGGATGTTGTAGACAGTTTTACCGTCGTTACGGGATATAATGCGGATTTGTACGATGAAATTTATCAGCTGCGTCATGAACTGCAGCATCCTGTACAGGTGCTTGGATATACCAACCATATTCCCCAGCTCATGCAGCAGGCATCACTCTTGGTGACGAAGCCGGGAGCCCTGACATGTACGGAAGCTGCAACGGTACAGGTACCGATGGTATTATACAGTCCGATTCCGGGACAGGAAGAAGCCAATGCTGCCTACATGCAGGAAAAATGCTGTGCCCGCTGGGTAAAAAAACAAGAAGATTTAGTTGACGTTGTATCACAGCTTCTTACGCATCCCGATATGCTGCAAACGATGGCTGACGCCAGTCTGGCCTGCCACCGCAATGGAGCCAGCATCATCGGCGCGCAGATTTGCCGCATGCTGCTGCCGCAGCAGAAAACGCAGCCATCGCCAAAGGGGAGCCCATGTTCCCATGAAACGATATAATAGAGCCGGGGCATCACGCAGCACTGCTGTTGTGATTGTGTCCGGCTTTTTTGCAGGGAGGATTTTATCATGAGACCAAGAAAAAAACAAAGAAGCCGATCTCGGCGCCGTTCCCGTTCGTTTGTTACACCGCTGAGTGTCTTATTTGTCATGCTGGCAGTTTGCGCAGGAGCGTATTGGAATGCCAACACGGATACCCTGCCGGCTGTACCGCAAACGGCAGCGGCATCTATGGCACAGCTGCCGTCCGGCCGTACAGAAGGGCAGGATGCTGAGTATACGCAGGTTTCCTCTGAGCTGCAGGAAGCTGTCGAAAACTGGCTCCAGGCACAGCATGCAGAAGTTTCAACGATAAAAACAGAAGAGCGGCAGGAACACCGCCGTGCAACCGGCGGCACGATTCGGTGGACAACCAAAAGCCTGCTGGTCGTGCCGTCTAAGACCTTTTCCCGGCAGGAATTGGAAAAACAGCTGAGCAGCAGCAACGGAAAAGCTGTCGTTTATCGGGCAGAAAAAACAAAGCTGGACGGTAAAGACGTTACGGAATACGATATTGCTTATTTTGAAATGCTGGATACAGAACAGCTGTATCTGGTCATGGATAAATTGTATGTGACAGCCCCTAAAGCCAAACCCAATCTGTTGGAAAATATCAAAGAATTTATACTAGGGTCTGCAAGCGGCTCTTTAAAAGATGTTCCAACAAAAGCTGTATCGGAAAAACCTGAAACAGCCAGCCAACAAGATGCAGCTTTAAAACAGCAGCATCCGGCGCACGTAAAGGGCCGTTTGGCGATTGTCATTGACGATTGCGGCAGTGATATGGCAACATTGGAAAAACTAAATGCACTGCCGATTCCGCTGACATATTCCGTCATGCCCAATAAAGCACATACGACAGAATCAGCACAGAGCGGTTATCAAGCGGGCCGCAAGATCTTTGTCCATCTGCCGATGCAGCCGCTAAATGTATCATCTTCAGAATCGGTCTTTATCGGCGAGGATATGAACGACAGTAACGTGAAAGCGACAACGAATGAGCTGCTCGACCAGGTACCGCATGCCATCGGCATGAATAACCATCAAGGCTCCATGGCAACAGCAGATGCGCGCGTAATGAAAGATGTCATGTCTGTTATGAAAAAACGCAGACTGGTGTATTTGGACAGTCGGACCAACAGCGCGTCTGTAGGCGAACAAACAGCAGCTTCTATGGGCATTGCGACCAGCCGCAACAACCTCTTTATTGATAATGATGCCGATGTCAATGCCATCAAGCAGCGTCTGCGTCAGGGCGGCGAAATCGCCAAGAGCAACGGCAGTGCCATTATTATTGGACATTGCCGTCCCAAAACGGCACAGGCACTCAGCGAGATGATCGATGAATTACATAAAGAAGGCATTGATATTGTGTTTGTCACGGAATTGATGCAGTAAGGAAAAAACATGGAAATTTTTAATGATATTTCAATATATATGTTAGTATTCGTCATGGCCGGCGGTTTCTTAGCCGGCTTTGTCGATTCGATTGCCGGCGGCGGCGGGCTCATTTCACTGCCCGTGTTGATGGCGACGGGCATGCCGCCGCATTTGGCTGTCGGCACCAACAAATTTTCTGCTACGTTTGGCGCGGTTATGAGTGCCTGGCAGTTTGTGCGGGCCGGTAAAGTAGACATGCATCTGATGAAGCGCGTCGTTCCCTTTACCTTTATCGGCGCGGTTATGGGCTGCGTCTGCATGCTGCATCTGTCAGCCCAATGGCTGCAGCCGATTATTATTTTGGCTCTCATCGCGACGGCTGTGTTTGTCTTTACGCAGCGCAACTTAGGCAGTGCCAATACGTATCAAGGGGAAACGAGAAAGTCTCTCTTCCAGTCTATGGCAGCGGCATTGGTTATCGGTTTTTATGATGGATTTGTCGGTCCGGGAACAGGCACTTTTTTAATTGTGGCTTTTGCCATGATGGGTTTTGATTTTATCACTGCAGCCGGCAATGCCAAGGTTCTTAATTTAGTGAGCAACATAACGGCCTTTGTCTTATTGGTATACAGCGGCAAAATTCTGTATGTATATGGCGCAGCCATGGCTGTCTGCATTTTTGCCGGAGCCTATTTTGGTTCCCGCATGGCGATTCGCCGCGGTACAGGGTTTGTCCGCGTCATTATGCTGACCGTGACGACGCTCTTGATTGGAAAATTAGCGTTAACCTATATAGGCATCATATAAAAGGAGAACACCTATGAATGCAAAAACAGCATGTATCAGCGGCGGCACATCGGGCATAGGACTGGCAACGGCTGAAATCCTTTTGGCAAAAGGCTGGCAGGTAGCTATTTGCGGCCGCCATGAAACCAAAGGCCAGGAAGCCCTGCAGTATCTTTCCAAAAAAGGCTATACGGCGTCTTATATTGCCGGTGATGTCAGTAAAGATGAAGACTGTAAACAGATGATTGCGCAGACGGTGCACCAATTTGGACGGCTGGACGGCTTGGTTACGTCAGCTGGCTATTATGAAGAAGAATTGTTGGAAAATACGACGCCGCAGCAAGTAGAACAGCTTTTTTCCGTCAATGTGTACGGTACGATTTCACTGTGCCGGTATGCGCTGCCCTATCTAAAAAAAAGCTGCGGCAGCATTGTCACCGTCAGCAGTGACGCCGGCCTGCAGGGAAATGTCGCGTGTTCTATTTATGGGGCTACAAAGGGTGCTGTCGTCGCGTTTACCAAATCATTAGCATTGGAAGCCGCGCCGCATCAAGTGCGGGTCAACTGCGTCTGCCCCGGTGATGTAGATACGCCGCTGTTGGAAAAACAGCTGCAGGAAGACCCTGCGCTTACCCGGCAGTCGCTTTGCGAACAGTATCCGCTGTACCGTCTGGCCAAACCGGAAGAAATAGGCCGCAGCATCGCCTTTTTGTTAAGCGAGGATGCCTCTTTTATTACTGCTGCGGCGTTATCTGTTGACGGCGGTTTGACAAGCTGGTAAAAAAATGAGAAAATGAAACTATACATATTTTTGAGGCAATGGGGTGATATATATGTCAGAAGAAACAAAGACAGTAGAAGAATTGCAAGAAGAAATTGCTAAATTAAAAGCAGAATTAGCAGCGTTAAAAACGCAGACAGGCCCGGCAGTACAGGAAGATGCTGCCGCAAATGTGATGAATTCATTGGATCAATCCACAGAAGATGCTGATGTAAAAGTAGAAACATTGTGCCGCTGGGCAGCCGCACGGGCCGGCGCTATCGTCGTTGCGCCTGTATTGGGGACGGTCGCTTTGATGGCCAATGAAGTATACTTGGTAAGCCGTATTGCCCGCGTATACGATGTCAAATTGACGGAACGAGCTTTAATCGCCTTTCTTGGCGCCGTAGGCAGCCGCATGGCAGGCAATCTCTTGACTACGCTGATTCCGTTCAGTGCCATTCAGGTACCTGTAGCCGTAGGTATTACGTACAGCCTGGGACGCGTGACGCAGCGCTGGATGAAAGACGGCATGCCGACTGACATGGGCCCGTACATTGACATGATGTCTGAATGGAAGGATAAAGCCCGCGAACAAGTAGACCGGCTCCGTGAAAGCCCGCTCAAAAATATTCCGCTGGGTGATGAAACCATTGATTTCATGAAAAAATGGAGCGGCGCGGCAAAAGACAAACTGCAGGATGTCAAAGAAAAAGGCCAGGAATTATATCATACAGTACGCCATCCGAATGATTTAGTAGAAGAAATCCTGGATGAAAAAGAAAAAACGGAAGCAGCTGAAACACCGGCAGATACAGCCGAAGATAAAACGGAAGAAAAAGAAGCTGCAGTACCTGCTGCAGAAGCACCGACACAGGAACCGGCTGCTGCTGATGCTGCGGCATCTGACTTGGAAGAACAAGTCAAAGCGGCTGTAGAAGATGCAAAGAAACCATTAGAAAACGAATAGGACTAGGCTTATGTGGAAAATACTGCATTTTTTTGCTCGTTTTTATACACCGGGAAAGTTTATTCGATTTATTCAGGGAACGGGACGCCGCATCCGTTTTATGCCCAAACTGCTTGCTATTTTCTACTGCATGCAGGATGAAGATACGCCCAAAGTTGTCAAATTGGCACTGATGGGGGCATTGGGGTATGTGATACTGCCGTTTGACCTGATTCCAGACGGATTTGCCGGCATCGGCTGGCTGGATGACGCTGCTGTCGTTGCCGCTGCGCTTCATTTTGCCGGTACGTATTTAAAACCGGAACACAAGGAAAAAGTGCGCCATATGTTCCCGTTTGTAAAATTATAGGCAGATAACCAATTTCGAGACGGAACATGTCTCGGAATTGGTTATTTTTTCTTAAATTCATAGACAAAGCCTTTGACAAACATAGAGCATCATCGTAAAATGATATGAGTGCGTTTTATAATGGTAATGGGAGTAGATAGCATGGTTACAGTTACTGAAAAAGTACGTTTTTATGAGACAGACATGATGGGAATTGCCCACCACTCGAATCATATTCGCTGGTTTGAGTGCGGCCGCTGTGAATACCTGCGTCAGGCGGGCGTTGATTTGTTTGAATTGATGGAGCAGGGAATACTGTTTCCTATCAAGAGTGTATCTTGTGAATACATGGTACCCATCAATTATGCAGACACGATTGTTATCGAAACCCGTCTTACCAAACTGACACGGGCCCAAATGGTATATTCCTACCGTATTGTGCGTAAAGAAGACGGCGTCGTACTGGCAACAGGAACATCGCAAAATGTCTTTACGCATAAAGACACGGGAGCCGTTGCCCGTTTGGATGATGCACATTATAAAAAGCTGAAAGCATGGTATGAACAAGAAAAGAAAGCCATGCAGTAATGGAGGAGTGTCTAGTGGATAGGAATAAACAGCCTATCGGCGTATTTGATTCCGGCGTCGGTGGATTGACCGTCGTCAACAAGCTGCGTATGCTGCTGCCGCATGAAAATATTATTTATGTAGGAGATACGAAGCGAAATCCCTATGGATCGCGTACTCCGGCAGAAATTGTGTCATATACGCGGGATATACTGCAGTATATGACGGCACAGGGCGTCAAACTGGTAGCAATTGGCTGCAATACCGTTACGGCCGTTGCGTACGATATAGTGCGTCCGGAAGTAGCATATCCGCTGATTGGCATGAGCCGCGGCATTGCTACGGCCAGAGAAATAACGACAACAAAAAAAATTGCCGTTTTTGCAACGGAGCTGACGATTGCCAATCACAGTCACAAAAAAATTGCCGCTGCTGTCGACCCTGAAATCGAAATCATCGAACAGGCTTGCCCGGCATTGGCAAATCTGATTGAACGAGGTATCCTCAGCGGGGAAGAAATTATGTCGCCCCTTAGAAAATACACGGCACCGATTCTTGCCTCCGGTGCGGATACAGCTATTTTCGGCTGCACGCATTTTCCTTTTATTCAGCCGTTATTTGAAGAACTGTGCGGCGATACGATAGCCTTTGTCGACCCGGCCCATGAAATGGCACTGCAGACATTGGACGTATTAAAAAAGGATAATTTGCTTAATGAAGATGCTGAAAATGGGTATTTGAAACTTTGCTTTACGGCAGAACCCGAACGGGGAGGCAAATTGGCGGAACATTTAATTCCGGCGAATGAATTTACTGTCGAAAAAATTTCCTTTGCCTAAGGGCAAATAGATTGCATACTATCATATTTTTATTAAAAGGAGTCTTGCACCGTGTTACTGTATGTATTCATCAATGTTGTAATTGCCGTTATCGGTATTATTGCTGTATTGTACCTGTTATTCCGCCTGTTTGCCTGGCGGCAGGGGGATGCCCGCTTTGTCATTGAAGCGCGCCGCCGTGCACCTTTTGCGTTGAAAGAACTGACAACAGATACTGCTGTATTTGAAACTGAAGTTCCTTTTTATAATGGCGGCCGTCAGTTAGGTACGATTATGGATTTCTATCCCCGTACGCTGCTGCCGCGTGAACAGTATGACAAATGCGTCGTTCATTCACAGCTTGCCAATAAAGATGCTGAACGAGATGACAACTATTGGGAATCCGTCATTTATAATCCTGGTGACCATGGTAAAATCCGCGTTACGATTGCACTGGTCAGCAAAAATCATTCTATTCGCGAAGACTTGAAAACATTCCCGGATATGCCGATTGATTTGGTATATCAAGTGGTTTCCCGCAGTGAATGGTATATTCACAAAGCCCGTATTACCTTGAAAGCTACGGAAGTCCAACACGAACTGGAATTACATTAGGAGGCAGATGGCAATGGCAGAATTAGAATTAATTCCTGTAAAAACAAGAATTCTTACAGATAAAGATGATATTGTAGACGTAATTGAAGAATATGCAAAAAAAGATGTCGGCCCCGATGACATTGTTTGCTCTGCAGAAAGTGTCGTTGCGATTACACAGCGCCGGTATACCCGTCCGGAAGAATTGACGCCGTCCTGGCAGGCACGGCTGATGCGCCGTTTTGTTCCTGGTGAAGGCAGTATGGCAAGCTTATACGGCATGCAGGCTGCTATGAACCTGGAAGGGGAATGGAAAATGCTGTTTTGCTTTATTATTGGCTTTTTGGCAAAATTGGTCGGCAAGACCGGTGTCTGGTATCATCTGTGCCGTCAGGCATCACTGACCGACGATGTCACAGGGACGATGCCGCCTTTTGATAAATGCATCGTATACGGCCCGGCAGAACCGGATAAAGTAGCAGAAAAAATCAAACAGCGTCTGGGCTGCTATGGTGCCTGCGTTGCCGATGTCAACGATTTGAAACGCTCTGCCGTATTGGGTCATTCCCGCGGCTTGGATCCCAAAGAAATTGCAAAAATTTTGATTGATAATCCCTTTGGCAATGCGTCTCAGAAAACACCGATTGTCATTATTAAAAATTATGCAAAATTTGTAAAGAATAAGGCCAATACATCAGCGAAAGGATAAGGAATATGAAGCAGACTATCGTACTGGCTACGCACAACGCCGGTAAGATTCGCGAATTAAAAACAATCCTGCAGCCTTTAGGCTATGATGTCAAAGCGGTCCATGAAATTTGTCCGCACATAGAAGAACCGGAAGAAACGGGGAAGACCTTTGCCGAAAACGCCCGTTTGAAAGCAGCGTATTATCTGCAGGCCACAGGACTTCCTTGTCTGGCTGATGATTCGGGCATTATTGCCGATGCACTGCAGGGACGGCCGGGTGTATATTCTGCCCGCTTTGCCGGTCCGGAATGTGATGATGAAAAAAACAATCAAAAACTGATACAAGAGTTGTCTGCTTTTCCGCCGGAAAAGCGGACAGCTTATTATGCCTGTGTGTTGGTCCTTCTCTTTCCGGACGGCCGTGAAATCGAAGCAGAAGGACGCTGCCAGGGAGTGATTCGTGATTTTTATGCTGGTTCCAATGGATTTGGCTATGACCCGTTATTCTATGTTCCTGCAAAAGGAAAAACGATGGCAGAACTGTCTATGGATGAAAAAAACGCCATAAGCCACCGCGGCAAAGCCTTGAGAAAATTAGTTGAGGCTTTGTCATGAGCCGCTTATATGTAGGGATTGTCAGTGACAGTCACGGACATTTCACGGCCTTAGAAAAAATGACAGAGCAAGCGCCTGATGTGGCTGCTTGGATTCACTGCGGTGATTATTGTGAAGACGGTGATGATTTAGCCATATACACAGGGGTTCCCGTATATGCTGTATTGGGGAATAATGACTTCATGACAGAGACAAACACCCCGGAATGCCGGCAGATTACGATTGGCGGCGTGCATATTACTGCGATTCACGGTCATCAATGGTACGGCAGGCAGCGTTTGGAAAAATTAGCGGCACTGGGAAAGCAGACAGAGGCGGCACTTGTCGTCTTTGGGCATACGCACTGCCGTTATTATGACACGGTAGAGGGAATCCCGCTTTTAAACCCGGGAAGCATTGCACTGCCCCGCGACGGCCGTCAGGGAACCTATGCTATATGCTGCATTGAAGATGGCGTACTGACAGATGTACGCATGTATGAATTGACTAAGTAAACGTAAGTGGATTACTGTAACTTTTAAGTAAAGGTATGGATAATATGAAAAGTAAAGCAAATAAACTTAAACTGTATGGTTTCAATAATCTGACCAAAACGCTGAGCTTCAATATGTATGACATCTGTTACGCCGTAAGCGATGAAGCAAGGCAGCAGTATATCGAATATATCGATGAACAGTATAATGCAGAACGCTTGACGAAAATTTTGAAAAACGTTTCTTCCATTATTGGCGCGCATATTTTAAACGTCGCCAGCCAGGACTACGACCCGCAGGGTGCCAGTGTCACGATATTAATTTCTGAAGAAGAAATAGAACAGGCTAAAGATGCTGATGTAGTATGCCATTTGGACAAAAGCCATTTGACTGTGCACACTTATCCGGAAAGCCATCCGCAAAAGGGGATCATGACATTTCGGGCAGATATTGACGTTTCTACATGCGGCCGCATTTCGCCGCTGAATGCGTTAAATTATCTTTTGGACAGCTTTGATTCGGATATTGTCACCTTGGATTACAGAGTTCGCGGCTTTACGCGGGATGTAAACGGCAAAAAGTTGTTTATTGACCATCGGATTAACTCGATTCAAAATTATATTTCCCAAGCGACGCGCAACCGATATGATATGATTGATGTCAATGTATATCAAGAAAATATTTTCCATACGAAAATGATGCTGAAGGAATTTGATTTAAATAACTACTTGTTTAACATAACCAAAGATCAGTTAACAGAACGGCAGCAAATACAAATCCATCGACTGCTCCGGCAGGAAATGCAGGAAATTTTTCATGGACGAAATATGCCGACTATACGATAAAAAAATAAGCTGCCGGGCAGAAAGACGTATGAATGCTTCGTTTGCTTCCCGCAGCGTCGAGTCTCATGTCTGCACTTTGAAACGTGTGTGGCATGGGACTTTTTGCGTATAGAGGGAAAACATACATGGCCATGTTGGTCGAGATAGAAAAAGGAGGCACAGCAGTACATGATATCCATTTATCTGCAGGGGCTGTTTTTGGGACTTGCATATGCAGCCCCTATTGGCATACAGAACCTCTTTGTGATTAACAGCGCTGTGAGTCAAAAGCTGGGACGCACAGCAGCGACTGCTTTGATTGTTGCTTTTTGGGATATTTCTCTTGGGCTTGCCTGCTTTTTGGGTGCAGGGGCTTTGCTGGAAGCTTTGCCGTGGCTGCAAAAGATCGTCCTTGGCGGAGGCGGGGCGCTGGTCATGTATATCGGTATAGGGCTGCTTCGTTCCCAAGCGGACACGCGCAGTGAAACCGATGTCAATCAGCCTCTTTGGAAGCTGATTGGCACTGCTTTTATTGTGACTTGGCTGAATCCGCAGGCACTGATTGACGGCACGTTGATGCTGGGGGCTTTTCGCGCTTCCTTGCCGCTGGGCAGTGATGCGTACTTTATCACTGGCTTTGCTTCAGCTAGTGCCATTTGGTTTAGCTGCCTGGCTGCCATAGTCCATATATTGGGCAGTAAAATCAACGGTACAGTTCTTACATGGCTGAACCGTATCTGCGGCATCGTGATTATTCTCTACGGAATCAAACTGCTCTGCACGCTGGTGCAAAGCTTCCTATCCTAATAGATTTATACCATTTCTGTATACTACGGTATACTACGGCGGTTTCTTTTTTATGCTATAATAAAAATATACAGGTATTGGCTATACTAGTTTTCATATAAAGGGGTGTTATACATTGGATACAAAAAAAACATTATGTAAAATCGGCCGCAAAATGAAAGAAGCCGGTTTGGTCGCAGCTTGCGACGGCAATATCAGTTTTCGCCGCGCAGATGGAACGATTGTCATTACACCGTCCGGTGTACCGAAAGGAGACGTGAAGCCTTCTGATTTGCTGATATTGGACGCTGACGGCAATCTGCTGAAAGGGAAGGGGAAACCATCTTCAGAAACGGCACTGCATGTCGAAGTGTATAAAGCCAGACCGGACGTGCAGGCGATTATTCATGCTCATCCGATTGTCGCGACGGCAGTAACGGTTGCCGGCCTGCCGTTTCCCAGCAGCATCGTTACCGAAGGCAGTTTGGTCTTGGGGCCTGTCGTACCGACCGTGCCCTATGCGGCACCGGGAAGTCGGGAATTAGCCGCTGCCTGTGCGGAATATGCAAAAAAGTAAATGTCTTCCTCATGGAACGCCACGGCGCATCGGCACTGGGGAAAGATTTGAATGAAGCATTAAACCGGATGGAAACCTTGGAAGCTGTAGCGAAAGTATACAGAGCTTCGCTAGCCTTTGCTGTCAATACGCATACCCTGGAAGAAATCAAACGCACACAGGATTTAGCATCTTTGCTGGAAAGATAGTCGCAACACACTCAAACATATAAAACGGGGCTGTAGCAAAATGAGAATTTGTAGTTCATTTTGTTACAGCCCTTTTACTATGCAGCGTTACCGTCTTGTATTTTTTTGCTTTACACTTCAAACTAAAAACTAATCACTAACCACTAACTTCACATCATCCTATCTTGATGGATATTACTTCGCTGTGCTTTTGCTCCAATCTTTTGGTTCCACCATGTACGTTGTTTGATTTTCAAAAATGACAAATCCCGGTGCGGCATGAGCCGGTTTCTTTACGTTACGTACCAGCGTGCAGTCTACTTCGACTTTGGAGCTGTTGCGGCTTTTGCTGTAATAGGCAGCCAACTGCGCAGCCATTAAGATTTGTTTTTCTGTCGGCTGCACACGGTGGCAGGCAAGAATAACATGAGAGCCTGTCTGATTTTTTACATGAAACCATAAATCATAAGGATGCGCCTTTTTAGTCGTTAAGAAATCATTTTGCCGGTTGTTTCTTCCTACCCAAATGGCTAATCCATCGGCATCGACCGTCAATATATGCTGGGAAAATTCACGCTTCATTTTATCTTTAGACGAAGAAGTAATCAGTCCCATTTGCTTCATTTCCGCCTTGATGTCAGCTACTTCGCCTTTGCTGCCAATATTTTCCAAGGCATATTCCAACGAATACAAGTATTCCAAATGGCGTTGATTTTCTTCATGCAGCTCGGCGGATTTCTGCTTGCGGTTTCGCATTTTCGTATACTTTTTGTAGTACCGGTTGGCATTGTCAGTCATGGAGTACGCAGGTTCCAAAGGAATCGTCAAGGATTCCTGCTGTTCGGACAACAAGTTTTTTACGGTAATGCTTTTTTCATGGTCGTGTTTTTCATACGCATAAATCATCAGCAAGTCCCCGTACAGTTTGTATGTATCCATTTTATCTGTTTCTTTTAATTCCGCAGCAATGCGTTTGATTTTACGCTTTTGTTTTTCGATGAGTTTGGCTACCCGTTTCTGCATTTGTTCTTGTTCCCCGTTTAAACTGCGGTGCGTAGCTTGATATTCATCTAAGTATTCTTCAATCAGCGTAAAATGACGCCGTGGATAGGGGCGCAGGCTTTCGAGTTCCAATGGGAAAATGACTTCCTTATTTTTTACTGTATAAACATAGGCACCGGAAATATGCTGCAGTTCCTTGCCAAAGGCTTCAACAGCTCGGCACCAGGAAAATATATCAGCCGGGGAGAGCGTATCTACGGTTTGATTTTTGTCGAGATGGGTACGGTATGCCAATTCATCCAGCACAATCGTACTCATGCCGTTAAACCGTTTCAGCATCCATTTTCCCAGCGGTTCGTCTGTGCCGGTCTGCATCATGTCTGTTAATTCTTCAGCAGAAAAAGCGAAGGGATCCATGCGCATAAAATTAGGCGGGAAATCATATGGTTCTTTGGGGGCAATAGTCCGCAGTGCCTGCTTATCTTTGCGCGTTTTAATCAAGGCTTCAATAATCGTGCCGTTTTCTGTAAAAATGACGTTGCTGTATTTTCCCATCAGTTCGACATGAATTTTACGGGTTGCCAGTCGGCCGGATATGTCCAGCACGTCTACGGTAATTTCAATGAGACGATCCAAATGCAGCTGCTGAATCGAGGCAATGCGGCCGTTTTCGTAATACTTCCGCAGGAACATACACAGTCCCGTCGGTATATCCGGCGTAGGAGGCATTGTTTTGGCGATATACAGGCGCGGTGAATCATCCAGCGTCATGATGAGGTGATGAATGCCTGTTTCATTAAATATGCGAAAATAAAGAGAACGGCCGTCCAGCTGATAAATCTTGGATATTTGTCCTCCTTGTAATATATCTTTTAATTCATTTGTAATGCCATGCAATGTAATACCATCGAGATTCATCGTTCTTATCTCCTCTTTAGAAAATTACTTTTATCATACCATGAATAGGGGATTCTGAGTAGGGAACGGGCCGTTTTCTCTAAAAAAATACAGATTTTTTCTGAAAGGACATAGACCAAACGCATAATTTAAGCTATACTAGTACTTTAGAATGATACGACAAAGGAGGTCCTGATATTGCGAAGTATGACTGGATTTGGCGCCGGAACGTACAGCAATGAATCGTTAAGCGTTACGATTGAAATGCGTGCCGTTAATCAGCGGTTTTTAGAACTGAATATACGCATGCCTCATGCTTATTTGGCACTGGAAGATACACTGCGCCAACAGATAAAGCAGGTACTGCATCGAGGGAAGGTAGATGTCTTTGTAACGGTTCGTGAAATTGCGCCTAAGGAACCGACTGTTTCTATCAATTATGCCGCATTGACAGCTTGTAAAAATGCGTTGGATGCTGTACAGGACAAGGTATTTGACGGTGAAAAGACGACGCTTCCCGTCATCATGAACTTGACGAAAGATTGGTTTTCCCAAGAACCGCCGGTCATCGATACGAAAGCTGTCTGGCCTGTGTTTGCGCAAGCCTTGTCCCAGTCTTTGCAGGAAATTGCGGCCATGCGCCAGCGTGAAGGCGAAAACATCAGCCGGGATTTGCTCCAGCGGACAGAATCCATGACGGCGATGATTGATGCCATCGCTGCCCGCAAAGAAGACATCGTGACCCGTTACCAGGAACGGCTGGAAAAGAAAATCCTGTCGCTGCTGGAAAAAGCAGACAAAGTTCCTGATGAAGACCGGCTGCTGCAGGAAGTAGCCATATATGCAGACAAAGTCGATTTTACAGAGGAAGTTGTACGTTTTCGCAGCCATGTGGTACAATTAAAAGGGTTTTTGCAGCAAGAAGGCGACATAGGCCGCAAGCTTGATTTCCTGATTCAGGAAATGAACCGGGAAGTCAATACGATTGGTTCTAAAGCAGGCGATATGGATGTCACGGAATACGTGCTGCAGCTCAAGAATGAAATAGAAAAAATTCGCGAACAAATTCAAAACATTGAATAATGGTGAAGCTATGAACTTTAACTTACTGAATATTGGGTTTGGCAACATGGTGATGGGTAATAAAGTAGTTGCGATTATCAGCCCGGAGTCAGCGCCTATCAAGCGGATGATTCAAGATGCACGGGAGCGCAACACCTTAATTGATGCGACATTTGGCCGTAAGACCCGATCTGTACTGATCATGGACAACGGACAAATTATTTTATCTGCATTGCAGGCAGAAACTATTTCACATCGCATTTTGCAGGTCGATGCGTCTGCTGATGCTGCTGAACAAGAAGAACTGTAGAAGAGAGGATGTTTTTACATGATCGATTCTGGCTTATTGATTGTGGTATCCGGGCCGTCCGGAGCAGGGAAAGGCACGATATGTGATGCGCTTCGCAAACGCTTCCCCAAAATTCATTATTCCATTTCTATGACGACAAGAAATCCTCGGCCGGGTGAAGTCGACGGCGTAAATTATTATTTTACCGACAACAGCCATTTTGAAGAGCTGCTGAAGCAGGATGCTTTTTTGGAACATGCCAAAGTATACGACCATTACTATGGGACTCCCAAAGAGTATGTCTACAACATGCTCCAGGAAGGAAACCATATTATGCTGGAAATAGATATCCAAGGCGCGATGCAGGTCAAAGAAAAATATCCGCAGTGCGTCCTTATCTATATTGTGCCCCCCAGCAAAGCCGTGTTGGAATCCCGGCTCCGCGGCCGTCATACCGATAGTGATGAAGTCATTGCCGGCCGGCTGGCAAAAGCCAGCGCTGAACTGGAATGGATACCGAAGTATGATTACCTGATTGTCAATGACCAGCTGGATACGGCTGTAGAAGAAGCTTCTGCCGTACTGCAGGCAGAAGAAGACAAGGCAGCCCGTCTTGCACACCGTATTGCCGCATTGAAAGAAAATTATAAATAATTGCAGTCCTAAAAGGAGAGATGTTTTATGTTAATTAAACCGACATTGGAATCGTTAATGAAAAAAGTAGACAGCAAATATACATTAGTTACACTGGCAGCTAAACGGGCCCGTGAATTGACAGACGGGGATGAACCCTTGGTAGATGTCGATACGACAAAAGTAGTATCCATTGCCATGGAAGAAATCGATCAGGGCAAAATTACGTATGAAGCCCCGCAGGCTGGCATCAAATAAACGACGGAGGCTATCATGCTATTAGAAAATAAGAATGTTGTTCTGGCTGTTACCGGCGGCATTGCGGCCTTTAAAGCGGCAGAAATCGCCAGTCAGCTTCGCAAACGCGGTGCCTGTGTCAAATGCATTATGACGCAGCACGCAACGGAATTTATTACACCGCTGACTATGCGGGAAATCTCCGGCAATCCCGTAGCGGTTTCTATGTTTGGCGATATTCCGGAGTTTAATGTAGAACACATTGCCTTGGCACAATGGGCAGATGTTTTTGTAATTGCCCCGGCGACTGCCAATATCATCGGCAAAATTGCCGGCGGTATTGCCGACGACATGCTGTCTACTACGGTCATGGCAACCAAAGCGCCTGTGCTGATTGCTCCGGCAATGAATACCAACATGTATCTAAATCCGATTGTACAGGACAACATTCACAAGCTGGAACAGTACGGCTATGAATTCATCGCGCCGGCAAGCGGCCATTTGGCCTGCGGTACTACCGGCGTAGGACGGCTTCCTGAACCTGCCGATATTGTAGACCATATCGAATGGATTGCATGCCGCACGAATTTGCTCCAGGGGAAAAAAGTAATCGTCACGGCCGGCGGCACGAGAGAACCGATCGATCCGGTTCGTTTTATCGGCAATCACTCCAGCGGCCGCATGGGCTTTGCCATTGCCAGAGCAGCTGCCTTTGCCGGCGCAGAAGTCACGCTCGTTGCCGGTACGACAGACCACCTCAAAACGCCTGTAGGCTTGGCACGGCGCATAGACGTCGGCAGCACGCGGGATATGAAGGAAGTCGTAGATTCGTATTACGATACCTGCGATTTGGTAATCAAAGCGGCAGCTGTTGCCGATTACCGGTCAGCTCATCCGGCAGAAAACAAAATCAAAAAATCAGACGAAACGCTGACGCTGCCCATGACAAAAAATCCGGATATTTTGTTTGGCTTAGGCCAACGCAAACGGCATCAAGTCTTGGTAGGCTTTGCTGCAGAAACGACACACGTCTTGGAATACGGCGCGGCTAAGCTGAAAAAGAAAAATCTGGATATGCTCGTAGCCAATGATGTCAGTGCCGAAGGCGCAGGATTTAAAGGCACGACCAATATAGCAACTTTCCTCTTCCCCGACGGTTCCGTTGAAAAATTAGAAAAAATGGGAAAAGATGAATTAGCTGCCTTGATTGTACAGCGGGCTGCAGCTATTTTGGCTAAGAAAGCATAATGCAAAAAAAAAGGAATTTTCACTAAGAGGCAGTACTACGTAGGGATGTTCTGCACTCTAAATCATGCGGTATAGTCGATAGTAGCGACTATACCGTTTTTATTTTCTTAAAGTAAAAAAGAACCTCTCGTGATACAATGTAAATGGTCTGGCAACCACAACAGTAGTAAGAAGAGAGGTTCATGTCAATGAATGACGTAAAAAGCTTATCACATAGTAAATGGCGATGCAAGTATCATATTGTCTTTGCTCCAAAGTATCGCAGACAAGTTATATATGGACAACTAAAGAAAGATATAGGAAAGATTTTAAGGTTACTTTGTAATCGGAAGAAAGTTGAATTAATTGAGGGAGAATGCTGTCCAGATCATATTCATATCTTAGTAGCAATTCCACCACATCTTAGTGTATCTCAATTCATGGGGTATTTAAAAAGTAAAAGCAGCCTGATGATTTTTGATCGTCATGCAAATCTAAAATATAAATATGGAAGTCGACATTTTTGGTGTCGAGGCTATTATGTGGATACAGTAGGAAAATATGAAGGAGCTATTAAGGAATATATTCGCAATCAATTACAAGAAGATATTGAAATGGATACATTGAATTTTAAAGAATATATAGACCCGTTTACGGGTAGCAAGAAAAAATAGGCAAAAAAAGAGCCCCCGAGTAGGGGGCAGCCTGTAATAAAAGTGTGATTGTCAGACTTTTATTCAGTGCACTCTTTAGAGTGCTACCACAGGAATTAGGCCCTTATAGGGCCTGAGCAAACCACCAGTTTTACTGGTGGTTATGATTACCAATTGCCAAAATCTGGTGGGTATGTCAAAAGTTCAGAAATGTTATTAAAAGCACCCTCAAAAATAGTTTTTTTTCAGTGAATAGTGAATATGGTATAATAATACTATATATTAACTTCCACCCCCTTATGGAAATTGTTAATAGCTTGATAATTAAAGAAAAGGCAGCTTCAAGGCATAAGTGATGTCGGTGCTGTCTTGATTGTAATATTCAGGATATTATGGAGAGAATTCCGATTATGAAATAAAAAATCAAAGAAATCGTTGAATATTCTGTTGAGCGAGGAGAAAGGAAGGCGGAAAAAGTGAAATCAAATTTTGAATTTCTGACTCAGGACTTTCCAGTCTTAGCTAATTTTGGAAAGCTCGCGGAGCAGTATTTGTTTTCTGATTCCAATTCGTGCTTAATGAAATTGGGAATGATTGGTGAGACAATCGTGAATCTAATGTTTACGTATGACAAAATTTCCCTTCCATATGATAATACAGCAGTTTCTCGCATTGACACGCTGCAGAGAGAAGAACTTCTTACTAGAGACCTTACAGATATTCTTCATGCACTGAGAAAGGCGAGAAATAAAGCCGTTCATGAAAATTATAGTTCCGTAACGGTCTGCAAGTCACTGCTCCAAATGGCACACAGTCTTTGTGAATGGTTTATGCAGACATATGGTGACTGGAATTATCAGCACCATGAATTTGTCATGCCTACTCAGGCACAGAAGAAGATAGCAGTTGCTACAGAAGCAATAAAGACAGCAGAAGATAAGGCAGCTGATGCATTAACTCAGAAAGCAATGAAAAAGGCAACTGCTAATACAGTATCCAAGGCTGAGCATAAAAAGCAAGGAAGTAAAATGGCAAGCCAACGACAAAAATCGGAAGCTGAAACACGCTATATGATTGATGAACAGCTTAGACAGGTTGGCTGGGAAGCAGATACAGAAAACTTACGATATTCCAAAGGAACTCGTCCTAAAAAAGGACGCAACCTCGCTATAGCAGAATGGCCAACTGACTCAACAGTCGGAATAAATGGCCGAGCAGACTATGCTCTTTTTGTTGGTTTAAAATTGTATGCAATTATAGAGGCAAAGGCTGAACATAAAGATATTCCTTCCGTAATCGATTATCAAGGGAAAGATTATCCGCGCAATATTAGAGTAGAAGACCAGCGCTACGTTATCGGTAATTGGGGTAACTATAAGGTGCCATTTACTTTTGCAACAAATGGTCGTCCTTATCTCGAACAATACAAAACCAAGTCCGGAATTTGGTTTCTTGATTTGAGAAACCCTTCTAATGTGCCACAGGCGTTACATGGCTGGTTTAGTCCTGCTGGTATAGAAGAAAAATTTGAAAAAGACAATAATGTTGGAAATGCGGCATTGAAAACGATGGCTTATGATTTTTTGACAGACAAGGATGGGCTTAATTTACGCGAATATCAAGTTAATGCAATAAAAGCCGCAGAACAAGCTATTATAAAAGGAAAGAAAACAGCATTACTGGCTATGGCTACCGGAACCGGAAAAACCAGAACTGTCCTTGGGATGATATATCGGTTTTTAAAGACAAATCGTTTTAAACGAATTTTATTTCTTGTAGATCGGACATCGTTAGGAGAGCAGGCTACTGATGTTTTTAAAGAAGTAAAGATTGAAGACCTTATGACTCTTGATGAAATATATAATATCAATAGCCTAGATGATAAAATAGTCGATAAGGAAACTCGCATTCAGGTTGCGACAGTGCAAAGCATGGTGAAGCGCATTCTGTACAATGACGGTGAAGTTATGCCTGCTGTTACCGATTATGACCTAATTATTGTTGATGAAGCACATCGCGGATATATTCTCGATAAGAAAATGGGGGATGCAGAACTTCTTTATCGAGATCAACGTGATTATCAGAGTAAATATCGCAGCGTAATTGAATACTTTGATGCTGTTAAAATTGCTTTAACTGCAACGCCAGCGCTTCAAACCACAGAGATTTTTGGCCAGCCAGTATTTAAATACAGCTATCGAGAAGCAGTGATAGAAGGATACCTAGTGGATCATGATGCGCCGCATCACTTAGAGACTAAACTCAGTTCGGAAGGCATTCATTATAAATCCGGAGATACCGTTACCTTGTATGATCCAGTTACTGGAGAAATAACAAATAGTGAGCTTTTGAACGATGAGCTTGATTTTGATGTAGATCAGTTTAATCGACAGGTTATTACAGAAAACTTTAATAGAACTGTTTTGACAGAAATTGCAAAAGACATTGATCCTGAAAATCCAGAAGAACAAGGCAAAACATTAATCTATGCAGTTGATGATCAGCATGCCGATATGATTGTATCTATTTTAAAAGAAATCTATTCTAAATACGATGTTGATAACGATGCTATTATGAAGATTACGGGCAGTGTAGGCGGCGGAAACCCTAAAAAGGTACAGGAAGCAATTAAACATTTCAAAAATGAACGGTATCCAAGTATTGCTGTCACGGTGGATCTGTTAACTACAGGTATTGATGTGCCTGAAATCACAACACTTGTTTTTATGCGAAGAGTCAAGTCGCGTATTCTCTTTGAACAAATGTTGGGACGAGCCACTCGCCTTTGTCCTAAAATTCATAAAACACATTTTGAAATTTATGATCCAGTTGGCGTTTATGATTCTTTGGATGCAGTAAATACCATGAAACCTGTTGTGACAAATCCTGCCACATCTTTTATTCAGCTCTTGGGTGGTCTGAAAGAAATCCAAAATGAAAAACAGGTTCAGCAACAGATTAATCAGATAATAGCCAAGCTTCAGCGTAAGAAGCGCAACATGTCTGTAAATGCATTAGAACATTTCAAAAGCATGACTGATGGGAAAGATCCTTCTCAATTTATTTTAGAAATTGAACATAGTACACCGTCGGACGCGAAAAAACAGTTGCTGAAATACCGTGATTTATTTAAGATGATACAAGACACGCATGTGAATGGATTAAAAACGGTTGTCATTTCAAATGCAGCGGATAAATTAAGAGAACACAGTCGAGGATATGGCAAGTCGGATAAACCGCAAGATTATCTTGATTCGTTTTCGCAGTATATTCAAACGAATAAAAACGAAATTGCTGCGTTACATATAGTTTGCACTAGACCAAGAGATTTAACAAGAAAAAGCTTGAAAGAATTACGGCTGACGCTTGACAGAGAAGGTTTTACGACTCAGAAATTAAATACTGCCATTTCTGAACTGACTAATGAAGAAATGGCAGCTGATATTATCAGCCTGATTCGTCGCTATGCTATTGGCTCATCTTTGATCAGCCATGAAGATCGAATTCATAGAGCTGTAGAGAAGCTAAAAAAAGCACATTCTTTTACCAAGCAGGAACTTAGTTGGATTTCTAGAATGGAAAAATATTTGCTTGAAGAATCTGTGATGAATGCGCAGGTTTTTGACGAGGATTGTCGTTTCAGAAGCTTTGGTGGCTTCAATAAAATTAATAAAATATTTCAAAATCAATTAAGGAGTATCGTACTGGAATTAAATGAATATCTGTACGATGACGGAGGAAAAACTGCATGACAACACAGGAAATTGTTTCAAAACTTTGGAATCTATGTAATGTATTACGTGATGATGGCATCACGTATCATCAATATGTAACAGAACTGACTTATATTCTATTTTTAAAAATGGCGAAGGAAACTGGCACGGAAAGCCAAATTCCTGAAGCATATCGTTGGGATGTACTCAAAACCAAGAGCGGTATCGAACTCAAAAAGTATTATAAAAAATTATTGGCTGAGCTGGGCGATAATTGTACAGGAAGAATTCGGGAAATATATCAAGGCGCAGTTACTAATATAGATGAGCCAAAGAACCTGGAAAAGATTATTACAACCATAGATGGGCTGGATTGGTATTCTGCCCGTGAAGAAGGGCTAGGAAATCTATATGAAGGATTGTTAGAAAAGAACGCAAATGAGAAAAAATCCGGCGCTGGTCAGTATTTTACACCTCGAGTATTAATTGATGTGATGACTAAGTTAATGAAACCGCAGCCAGGAGAGCGTTGCAACGATCCTGCTTGTGGAACATTCGGCTTTATGATTGCAGCTCATCAGTATGTTTCCGATCACACAGATAATTTTTTTGATTTAGATGCAGATACAGCAACATTTGAACGAGAAGAAGCTTTTACTGGCTGCGAGCTTGTCCACGACACACATCGCCTAGCCTTGATGAATGCTATGCTTCATGATATAGATGGTGACATAACGCTTGGTGATACACTTTCTAATATCGGAAAGTCGATGCATGGATATGATTTGGTTTTAACCAATCCCCCTTTTGGAACAAAGAAAGGTGGGGAACGTGCGACTCGTGATGATTTCACTTACCCAACCAGCAATAAACAGCTAAACTTCTTGCAGCACATTTATCGAAGTTTAAAATCTGATGGAAAAGCAAGAGCAGCTGTAGTGTTGCCGGATAATGTATTGTTTGCGGATGGTGAAGGTGAAAAGATACGCCTTGACTTAATGGACAAATGCAACTTGCATACGATTCTGCGCTTGCCTACAGGTATTTTCTATGCGCAGGGCGTGAAGACGAATGTCCTATTCTTTACTCGTGGTAAGACAGATAAAAATAATACAAAGGAAGTTTGGATTTATGACTTACGGAATGAGATGCCTTCTTTTGGGAAGAAAAATCCGCTAAAGCCAGAGTATTTTGACGATTTTATTGCTTGTTATGCAGACGGAGATTTGAGCAAGCGTAAAGAAACGTATAGCGCAGAAAATCCCAATGGAAGATGGCGCCGTTTCAGTATAGATGCAATTAAGAAAAGAGATAAAACTAGCTTAGATATTACGTGGATGAAAAATAACGATGGTACTGATAATCGGATGCTAAAAGAACTTTTAGAAGAGATTAAAGAAAAATCTGATACTATTGCAAATGCTGTTATAGAACTGGAAAAATTGATAGGAGATATAGAGGAATAATGGATACCAAAGCTTTAAGACAAAAAATTCTTGATCTTGCAATTCAAGGAAAACTTGTATCGCAAGATCCGAACGACGAGCCAGCGTCTGTTTTATTAGAACGTATCCGGGCAAAAAAGAAACAGCTGGTTAAAGAAGGAAAACTCAAAGCAAAAGATATAAAGAATGATACAGTCATCTATGTTGGTGAAGATAATTTGCATTATGAGAAGTTTCATGATGGAACGGTAAAATGTATTGAAGATGAATTACCGTTTGAAGTACCAGATGGATGGGCATGGTGTCGGTATTCACATGTGATTGAACTATATTCAGGTCAAGACTTAACTTCTAATCAATATAATGATATTGGCGAGGGTATTCCGTATATCACAGGAGCAAGTAATCTTGAACATGGAAAAGTTATTATTAACCGTTGGACCACTACACCTACAACGCATGCAACAATAGGTGATCTTCTTTTGACGGTCAAAGGGACCGTAGGAAAGATGGCTTTATGCAATATTGCAGATGCCCATATCGCTAGACAAATCATGGCTCTAAGATGCACAAATGCTATTACTCCTCAATACTTGCATATAGCTATTTCTGCCATGCTTAATGATATAACGGCACAAGCAAATGGAATTATTCCAGGAATTCGCCGTGAAATTGTATTAGGAGCTTACTTGCCACTACCTCCCATCAACGAACAAAATAAAATATGTGAAATAGCAGATAGTTCACTTCACATTATTGACATTATAGATGCTGATAAAGATGAACTGAAGAAAGCTATTCAGATTACAAAATCCAAGATGCTCGATCTTGCCATCCGCGGCAAACTTGTACCACAAGACCCTAATGATGAACCTGCTTCTGTTCTGCTGGAACGTATCCATGAGGAAAAAGAGGAACTGATTAAACAGGGCAAGATCAAACGTAATAAGAAGGAATCTGTCATCTTTCGAGGTGATGATAACTCTTATTATGA
>SAMEA104315436__coassemble_892_pt1 | contig 31996 bp, 31 predicted proteins | sample SAMEA104315436__metabat2_low_PE_041 | metagenome-assembled genome bin SAMEA104315436 (sample SAMEA104315436) | gut metagenome | biome: Monkey gut; feature: monkey-associated habitat; material: faeces | place: China | collected 2013 | reverse complement strand
ATGTTCATAAAGAAACGACCTCGCACTCTGGCGTTCATTCGATTCTTACATTGTTCAGTTTTCAAAGGTCATCGCCGTCTTGCGACGGCTTGTATATCTTACCAAACTCACAAGAGCTTGTCAAGGACTTTTTCCGGAAGAATTGAACAATTCTTCACATCCTCACAAAAAGACATACTTCCGTCTTTGCCAGGGCCCTTTGCGGTGCCCCGTTCCCGACGGCTTGATTAGTATATCGCAAATATCCACCTCTGTCAACTACTTTTTTACTGAAAATTTACGATATATAAAAAAGAGAGCCCTTTTTCTGAGCTGACCCCCAATTGTTAGACCAAAAATCTAACGATTGGAGGTCAGTTTTTTTTATGGCAAAATATAGTTATGAATTTAAGAAAAAAATAGTATTGGAATATTTGAACACTCCCAAAGGATATAACTCCATTTCATGCAAATATGGACTGTCAAACAGCTACCAACTAGAAAAATGGGTTGCTGCCTACCAAAAATGGGGAGATACTGGGTTGAAAAGGTCTCGCTCTCGAAAAGTATACTCTTTCGAAGAAAAGATTTCTGTGGTAGAGTCTTATTTAACAAGTGAAATCTCGTATCAGAGACTGGCACTACAAGTAGGAATTAACAATCCGGCGATGCTTATAAGATGGGTCCATGACTTTAAAGCGGCTGGGCCGGATGCGTTACGGCCACATAGGAAAGGCAGGAAGAAAAAGTTGAGTACATCGAAAGAAACAAAAGATGAGATGCAGGAAGTTCGAAATACAGAAATTGACACGAGTGTTGAACATGTCAAGAAATTAGAAGATGAACTTCTCAAACTCCGGATAGAAAATGCATTTTTAAAAGAAATGAGGAGACTGCGTTTAGAGGACGAAGCAAAAATGAGAGAGTTGCAAAAATCATCGGCAGTCTCCGAGGACAATTCAAACTAAAAGACCTTCTCTCCTATACTAACATGCCTAAAGCGACTTATATGTACTGGCAAAAACGCGCAGGTCACGAAAATCCGAACAAAGAATTAGAGGATAAAATACAGGAAATCCGCAGCCAGCATAAAAACTACGGCTATCGGCGCATGACTGGCGAACTCAAGAATCAGGGCTTTTACGTAAACAAGAAGAAAGTACAACGCATCATGCAGCATCTCAAGCTTCAAGTAACATCCTTTACCCGAAAAAGCCGAAAATACAGTTCCTACAAAGGTACAGTCGGAACCATTGCGCCCAATAGAATACACCGTCGCTTTCACACCAGTATGCCGCACCAGAAAATCACGACAGATACTTCAGAATTTAAATACTATGAAGTAGATGCACAGGGGCATAAGACGATGAACAAGTTGTACCTGGATCCATTTCTGGATATGTTTAATGGAGAAATTATCAGCTATAGAATAAGCAAACAACCTTCGGCTCAGCATATATTAGAAGCACAGGCTGAAGCTATCAAAGTTACTGCTGATTGCCCATATCGCAGAACATTCCACTCCGACCAGGGATGGGCATACCAAATGAAGAACTATGTCAACAGTCTTAAGCAAGAACGAATTTTTCAAAGTATGTCCCGGAAAGGCAATTGTCTTGACAATGCTGTCATGGAAAACTTTTTCGGCTTATTGAAGCAGGAAATTTATTATGGTGTTGCATACGATAGCTATGAAGCATTAAAATCAGCTATTGAGCAGTATATCAAATACTATAACGAGCAACGGATCAAAGAAAAGCTAGGATGGAAAAGTCCCGTCCAATACAGGCTTTCCCTGCTTGCTGCATAAAAAAAGTAACGAGATAACTTTTGCTATCTCGTTACTAAGGTCTAACTTTTTGGGGTCACATCATTCTTGTAAGATCTCTCTTTTCTATATATCAAACCAACAAATTTCTCTGTTTTTTATTCTGCCATCTTATATATCTTATATATGTCGGCAGCTGTCAACTGTCCAAAGATTCCTTCTTTTTTGGTATCTCCTTTGGTACATTTGCGGGCCATTTCCCAGTATTGGTCTTCTGTTGGCTGTACGCCTAATTCTTTCAAGGATGTCGGCATATCAATGGCTTTGAAAAATGCTTCCATGCGGGCAATACCTTCTAAGGCAGCTTTCGTGTCATCTTTTTCTGTAATATCAAACAGCAGCCGTCCCAATTTGGCAAATCGTGCCGGATCATTAGCCAGTACGTACCGTGCCCAGCTCGGCCAAACAGCAGCCAATCCTGCGCCATGAGCTACATCAAAGATGGCACTAATTTCCATTTCGATATGATGGGTTCCCCAGTCCCCTTTACCGTTGCCGCCTTCAAACAGCCCGTTGTGTGCCAAACTGCCTGCCCACATGATTTCAAAATTGGCTTTATAGTTATTTTTGTCTTCTTTCACAATTAACGCATTTTTCATGACATTGCGAATAAGTGCCGCAGCCAAATGATCCGTCAGATCGTCTTCCGCATCGGGATTAAAAAACCGTTCTAATACGTGCATAATCATATCCGTATTGCCGCAAGCCATCTGATAGGGAGGCAAGGTATACAGCAGTTCCGGATTCATGATAGCAAATACCGGCCGAATGATATCGTTTTGATAGCCCAGTTTCAACCAGCCCTTTTCATTCGTAATAACAGATGCCCAGCTGGTTTCGCTTCCTGCTGCAGCAATCGTCAAGATGGAACCTACTGGAATCGTGCGCTGCGGTGCCGCTTTGCGCAAATAAATATCCCAAACATCCCCATCATAGCATAGCCCCATGCCTACAGCTTTGGCTTCGTCAATGACACTGCCGCCGCCAACGGCTAAGATAAAGTCGGCACCCGCTTCTTTTGCCGCTGCCATCGCCTGATACGTATGTGACAACAACGGATTGGGATGAACACCGCCAAAGGCCGTATAGGACAAGCCGGCTTTTTCCAATGCGTGTTCTACACGGGCAAGCAGTCCGGACCGGACAGCACTGCCGCCGCCATACAAAACAAAGACATTCGATGCGCCATATGATGCCAAAATTTCACCGACCCGCTGTTCCTCACCTTGTCCAAAAAACACTTTCGTCGGCGTGTAATATTCAAAATTTTTCATCAGCTACCGCTTCCTTTACTAGTATTATATACTTCTATGTCATGCCGATTTCATAGTACTAAAGAATATGGCAAGAATCAACACTCTTTTCATAAAATATTTCTATTTTTTCTCTGTTATACCACCTTTTACTTCTCTATAGCCTGTATTTCTTTCTACGGCATGATATAATGTCCATGCACATATTTCATTGTCGACCTTATATCTCTATATATAAGAGAGGAGCATTACACCGTGTTTTTTCATATATCATACGAACATCGCATCCTGATGATTATCATGATTGTTTCGTTTATCAATCCATTTACCAGCAGTTCTTTAAACTTAGCTCTCCCGGATATTGGTCATATGTACAATGTAACCGAATCACAGCTAAGTTGGATTATCGAAACATTTTTAATGACATCAACTATCTGCATTATGCCGCTGGGTGCCCTCGCTGACCGTATAGGCAAGCGGCATGTTTTTCTTTTAGGTTCTACTATTTTCATGTTGTCATCGTATGCCGTATATTTTATTTCTTCTATTACCGGGCTCTTCCTTCTCCGAATCGTTCAAGGTATAGGCAGTGCTAGTATTTTTGCTACTTCACTGGCCATTCTTTCCTTGGTCTATCCAGTAAAAAGCCGCGGGAAAGCAATGGGGCTTACCATTGCTGCCGTATACTCTGGTTTATCTTTGGGTCCGTTTATCGGCGGCATGCTGAATTACTATTGGGGATGGAAAAGCATTTTTTATTGCATTGCCGTATTTGATACAGCAGCTGTCTTATTAACAAAATTATGGATGAAAGAATTACCGATATCTTCACAACAGCATTTGTTTGATGGTCTCGGAGCCGTTCTTTATGCGGTTTCCTTATCTATTATCATGTTCAGTCTATCAGAATTCCGTTCTTTTCCGTATGCATGTTACACGCTTCCTTTTGGCATATTCCTTTTCATTCTTTTTTTACGGCACGAACGTCATCAGAAGACGCCGATTATCCCTATTCATTTATTTACACAATATCGCGTATTTTCATGTTCTACATTGGCTGCTATGCTGAATTATGGGGCAACCTTCGCTATCGCCTTTCTTTTATCTTTTTATTTACAGCGTATCTGGGGATTTACTTCCCGCGATGCCGGCATGATTCTTCTCATACAGCCTGTACTGATGGCTATCTTTTCTCCCTTTACAGGATCGTTATCGGACCATATTCCAGGCGGCTGGCTGGCTTCCGCAGGGATGGCTTGTATTGCTGCAGCGTTAGCGATTTTCTCCTTTTGCATTGAAGAAGCCTCGTTGTTTATCATTATACTGTGTCTTATCCTTATCGGATTAGGGTTTTCATTATTCACGGCACCGAATAACAATATGATTATGACATCAGTTCCCAGAGAATATTACGGCATGGCCTCTTCCATCGTAGGTACAGTTCGTCTTATTGGACAAGTACTCAGCATATCTATTGTCACATTAATTCTATCTCGGACAGGGGAACAAACAACACTGCTCCAAGCAATTCAATCTGCTTTTATTGTCTTTACCATACTCTGCCTGATCGGTATTGTCCCTTCTTTAATACGAAATAAAAAATAACCGCATCATATAGTAAAAATCTGCACATTTGACGCCATTGTCAAGGTGCAGATTTTTTTTGACACTATTCTATTGTCTATGCAGTTGTCAGCTATTTTCTGTTATGCTTGATACGAAGTGCTGCTATATCCGCAGCATCCCGCATCAAGTCCCGGACACTGCGTTTGGTTACTATCACCGTTACGCAAGTTGTTGTTTGTACGTATGTATTTCCTCTTCAAGGCAATATACAAAATGCCCCGGCGTAATTTCATGCATAGCCGGATGGCTTCCTTCCGGATAGCGGTGGGAAGACGGATCGTAATCTATTCGCTGCCGCTTCCGTTCCTGCATTAAATCAGTAAGCGGTGATGCTGAAAGCAGCGAAATCGTATAGGGATGAAGCGGATGGCTGTACAACTCATTTGCCGGAGCCAATTCTAAAATCTTCCCGTCTTTCATGACGCCGATGCGGTCGCTGATATATTTGACCATAGCCAGATCATGGGCAATAAATAAATAGGTCATGCCCTGTTCGCGCTGCAGTGTAATAAGCAGATTGACAATTTGGGCTTGAATAGATACATCCAATGCCGACAAGCATTCATCAGCAATGATAAATTCCGGGTTGACGCAGAGGGCCCGCGCAATGCCGATACGCTGGCATTGGCCGCCGGAAAATTCTGTCGGATAGCGGTTGATATACGCCCGATTGATGCCGACGATATCCATGAGTTCCATAACTCGTTTATTGATTTCTTCTTTTGTCTTGCAGATGCCGTGCAGTTTTAAGGCGTCACCGATAATCTGCTTGACAGGAATCCGCGGATTCAGAGAAGCAAAGGGATCTTGGAATATCATCTGCATCGACCGCCGGAAATCCATTCTGTCCGCTTTCTTTTTGATTTGCGTAATATCCTTCCCTTTATAAAAAACGCTGCCCGATGTAATGTCTTCCAATTTAATGAGTACGCGGCCTGTCGTCGATTTGCCACTGCCCGATTCGCCTACCAGCCCGAAAGTTTCTCCTTTATAAATCGTAAAGGATACATCATCTACAGCGCGTATTTCGCTCTTCTTATGGGCGTTAAACACTTTATGTAAGTTTCGAACTGTCAGAATCGCTTCTTGTTTCGCATTTTCTGCTGTTGTAATAGCTGCCATATCCGTTCCCCCTCCAACTAGCCGCTTTTATATGTGCAATAAATACGTATGCTTGAATATATGCTGCCGTCTGACAATTTCCGGCGGCGGCGTCACAGGCGGTGCTTCCGGAGCCAGCAGCCACGTAGCCGCATAGTGGGTCGGACTGTTGCTGACCCTAAAAAACGGCGGTTGTTGTTCAAAATCAATAGGCATCGCATAAGCATTGCGCGGCGCAAAGGCGTCTCCTTTCGGCGCGTGCAGCAAATTGGGCGGCGCACCGGGAATACTGTACAGTGATTCATCCTTTGTATCCAGAGACGGCATGGAACAAATCAAGCCCCACGTATACGGATGCTGCGGATTATAGAAAATTTCTTCTGCTGTGCCGATTTCCACAATTCGTCCGGCATACATGACGGCGACTTTGTCCGCTACATGGGCTACAACGCCCAAATCATGAGTAATAAAAATAACCGACATGTTCAGTTTTTTCTTTAACTCATCAATCAAATCTAAAATCTGCGCCTGAATAGTGACATCTAAAGCTGTTGTCGGTTCATCGGCAATCAAAATATCCGGTTTGCAAGCCAGCGATAAGGCTATCATGACACGCTGCCGCATGCCGCCGGAAAATTGGTGCGGATAATTTTTCCAGCTTTCTTTAGGATTACGGATGCCTACTAGTTCCATGAGTTCAATAGCCTGCTGAATCGCTTCTTCTTCTGATATGTTTTCATGAATCAAAATAGATTCTGCTATCTGCCTGCCTACATTCATCGTTGGATTGAGTGAAGTCATCGGGTCTTGAAAAATCATGGCAATTTTGCGGCCTCTGATTTTTTCCATATCTGGTTCTGACAGCGTCAGCAGATTTTTTCCTTCATAGATAATTTCGCCGGCATCAAAGCTGGCATTCCCCGGCAATACCCTGTTAATGGCTTTCATGGAAACGGATTTGCCGCTGCCCGATTCTCCGACCAATGCCAGTGTTTCACCCCGTTTCAGCGTAAATGTCACGCCGCGCACGGCATTGACGTTTCCTTCTAAGGTATGAAAGGATACATGCAAATTTTTTACCTGTAAAAGGGGTTTCCCTATCTTTTTTTCTCCCATCATGCCACCTTCTCTTCATTATCATTGCTCATGCATATATAGCACGCCACGACACCGTCTGCCATGGCGTGCATTACGTACTCATGCATTACGCAGCTGTTATTCAAAGTGCCAATTATACAAATCATCCAAGGAACCTTCCCAGAAGTCTTTGATACCGCCTTTGAGGTTTTTGCTCTGCGCCATAATTTGGTCTGTTTCATATAAGGATACGACAAACTGATTATCGCGCATGTATGTTTGAATTTCACTGTATGCTGCTTTTCGTTCGTCCGCATTCGTCATTAAGGCTGCGTTGGTCATCATTTCCGTCAGTTTTGCATCATTGGTATGTCCGAAATTGCTGCCGCCTCCCGGAACAAAGTACTGGCTGTAATCCGGATCGGCATTTAAGGCATAGCCAAGAAGCATCATTTCATAATCGCCTTTTTTAGCATTGGCCAATACAGACGGGAAATCCAGTTTTTGCTGTTTTACCTGTAAACCGATAGCCTGGAGGTTCTGCTGAATAAGGTCGGCAGATTGTTCACGAAGGACGTTGCCAATCGGTACCTGCAAGGTAATTTCTTTGGAAGTATCAAAGCCGGAAGCAGCCAATTCTGCTTTTGCTTTTTCTACGTCAAAGGGCAGCGGCGTTACGCTCTTATCGTATACGGGGCTGACCAATGTATATACTGTCGGCACGAGCTGGGCTGTCCCTTTATAGAGATCGTCACAAAGCTGCTGCCGGTTGATGGCCATTGTTACGGCGCGGCGGAATTTGACATTAAATGCCGGATTCTGGTTGTTGATTTCCAGATACTGAGTATTCAAAGACGGAGAGGTTTTGACATCCAGCTTACTGTCTTTTTTGAGAACATCCAAATCTTTAATCGGAATGACACCAATGCCGCCGGCTGCTGCGAGCTGTACGTTGCCCGATTTCAATTCCGTTACCAAGTTGGTGCCGTTCATTACTTTCAAGAATACTTTTTTCAATTTCGGCGTGCCTTTATAATATTCATCGTTAGAAGCCAGTTCAACATGGTCATTGGTTTTATAATCGACAAATTTGTATGTGCCGCTGGTAACAGTCGGTTTGGTAACGGCTTCCGATGTACCAATATCTGCCGGATTGATTTTTTCAAAGACATGCTTGGGAATAATATAGACTTCAAACCCCAGCATACTCTTGATATAGTTGGGATCGACAGGCCGTTTCGTGCGCAGCACGACGGTGTGTTCATCTTTGGCTTCCAAGCCGGGGATTTTGTCGCCGCTTTCCAGTTTGCCAACGTTGTTGACGCCGTCAAGCATACAGATGTAAGAGCCTTTTGTCGTTTCTACGCTGGGATTGGCAATCGTATTCAACGTAAAGACTACATCCTCTGCCGTAATCGGCTGGCCGTCGGACCATTTTGCCTTTTCGTTTAGTTTAATCGTAAAATTCTGATTATCCTGCGTATCAAAACTATCTGCCAGCTGCGGCGTAAACTTGTTGGGTTCCGGCATGCCCAGCAGCGTATCATACATAAACCGCAGCGTAAATTGTCCGACAATATCCGGATTAAACAACGGATTAAACCCAGCCGGTGCGTTGGTCATGCCAATCGTCAAGTTGTTTTTTCCCTTGCCGCCGCTTCCCCCGGAGCCGCCGCAGCCGCTCAGCATGGCAACCCCCAGTGCCAGAGAAACAGCTAATACAAGATTTCTTTTTCTGTGAATCCATTGCAATAGGCTCATATCAATTACCCCTCTCTTTGTAGTTCTATAATCTATACACAGTGCCGGTTGGCATTGTGTCACTACCGTAAATTATTTTGTATCTCCATGGATGGCTTCATTCAGCCCGTCACCTAAGAAATTAATTGTCAGTACAGCAATCAAAATCGCAATGCCCGGTGGAATCCAGCGCCATGGTTCTTCTGACAAAATCATAATCGACTGGGCGCTTGTCAGCATGTTGCCCCAGCTGGAAGCCGGAGGCTGCACGCCCATCCCCAAAAAGCTAAGAGCTGCTTCAATTAAAATGGCCTGGGCAATCCCAAACGTACAGTTAACTAAAATGGGAGACAACACGTTGGGAAGAATATGACGAAATACAATCGTACAGGGTGAATAGCCGGTAACAATGGCTGCCGCTACGTAATCAATGGTTTTGATACGCATGACTTCACCGCGGACAAGGCGGCAAATAGGCGGCCAGCCCATCAATCCCATAACCAGCATAACCGTCATCATATTGGGCCCAATCAGGCTGACAATAACCAAAATAATCATGAACTGCGGATACGACATAAATACTTCTGTCATACGCATAATCAAGCCATCCAGCCAGCCGCCGAAATAGCCGGAAAGCAAGCCCAGCGTGACACCGATAAGCGCATAGATGCAAACAGAACCTATGCCGACAATCAGCGAAACCTGTGAGCCATAAATGAGCCGGCTCAATACATCCCGCCCTACATCATCGGTTCCCAAAAGGAAAGAAGAGGACGGACTTTCGTCAAAAGCCCCTACAGTCTGTGCCGGATCATACGGGGCTATAACCGGTGCCAACACAGCAATTAGAATCGTAATAACTAAAATAATCATACTGTACACAGCCGCTTTGTTTTGACAAAACCTGCGCCATGTTATTTTCCCCCATGATTCTAATTCATCAGTACCGGCCTGCTCGTGTTCTGCGGGGACCGCAGCAGGCATATCTGCCGCCCCCTGCGTTTGATGCAGCAATACGAATTTTTTGGGATCCATATGACTTCCCCCTTATTTTCCATATGTAATGCGCGGGTCAATAACAGCATACAAAATATCAATAATAATGTTGGCAATCAATACGGCAACAGCCGATAATATAACGATTGCCATCAATACCGGATAATCACGGGAATTAATCGCCGCAACCGTCAAGGAACCAATGCCGGGCCATTGAAAAATCTGTTCTGTAATGACAGCCCCGCCAATAATTTTAGGTAAATCCGTACCAATAACCGTTATAATCGGAATCAAAGAATTACGCAGTACATGATGCCATAAAATCTGCCGCCAGCTGAGTCCTTTGGCAAGAGCTGTCCGGATATAATTTTGCTGCATGACATCAATGACGCTGGAACGGACATAGCGAATCATATTCGCCGAAAACTGCGACGCCATGACAATCACCGGCAGTACCAAATGCATGAGCAGTTCTGCCGCATCACTGTCCGAGCCTAACACGCTCATTCCCCCTGTCGGGAATATGTCCAGCTGTACAGCAAAAATATAAATAAGCGCCAATCCTAAAAAAAACGGCGGAAAAGACACATTCAAGAAAGTCCAGCCAATAATGCAGCGGTCAAGCAGCGAATCTTTGCGAACAGCCGCCCAGATCCCCAAGGGAATTGCCGTGATATATGCAACAAGCAGGCTCAAACTCATGAGCAGCAGTGTCGGTGTCAGACGCTGTTCGATAATATCCAAAACAGGCTGGCGGTTTCCAAATGAAAATCCCAGATTTCCTGTCAGGAAATTGCCAACCCAATCTGCATATTGAACAATCAACGGCTTATCCAGCCCCAGCGCAGCCCGGGTCATTTCAATTTGCGCCGACGTCATATCGGGTGTAATATACATATCGGCAGGATCGCCCGGCGTGAGATGTACTAGGATAAACGCTCCTACTGAAATAAGAAACAGTACCGGAATCGATATGGCTAAACGCTTTGCAATATAAGTCCCCATAAACAATCTCCCCCTTAGTATCTTCTGCCTTGCCATTCCCCTCCGTACAGCAAAACAGCTACTAAAAAAATGCAATGGCTCATTAATATATGCGCCATTGCATGGTATGATGATACAATAAAATTAGTAAAAAGTCAAACGTTTTATTAATTTTTATTTTAAGTTATTATTGTTATTTTATAAAATTTATAAGGAGATTATGTGTATGAACAAAAAATTAAGTCTTGCAGTTCAAGCATATATTCGTGAACATGCCCGCGAAGTCGTTGACCTAATTTGTACTATTTCATCCATTCCGTCGCCTACAGGCCGCACCGAAAAAAAAGCAGCCTGGGTACTGCAGTATTTAAACGATTTGGGAATCCGTGAAGCCTATATCGATGAAGCCGGTAATGTAATCTATCCCCATGAATTAAGCCAAACAAAAAAATTTCCGCTGTACAATGCCCATATCGATACGGTTTTTAATCAGCTCGATACGATTACGCCCCGGATTGACGGCAATATATTGGCCGCGCCGTCCTGCGGCGACAACAGTGCCAGCGTCGCCGGGCTGCTTTTTCTCATCAAAATGATACGCGACCTGCATATCACGCTTCCTGCGGGCATTCTCTTTGCCTTTAACGTCGGTGAAGAAGGGCTCGGCAATCTAAGCGGCATGCGGCATATTATGGCACAATGGAAAGACCGACTTTCTGAAGTCGTTGCCGTGGACTGCTCTTTTGATACGGCTGTCAATCTAGCAGTCGGTTCCCGCCGCTATGCAGTAACCATTGATGCTGAAGGCGGCCACAGCTGGATGCATTTTGGCAACGACAATGCTGTTGCCGTCGCCGCATCCATCATTTCCCGTCTCTATGCCATGACGGTCCCCAGCGTGCCGCGGACTACGTATAATGTCGGCACGATTTCCGGCGGTACAACTGTCAATTCTATTGCCGCACAAGCTGTGTTTACCCTCGACCTGCGCAGTGAATCCATGTACGAACTAGAAAAACTGGACACAGCCGTCAAAAACATGCTGCAGGATACTCAAACAAATACGATTCATATTACACAGCAGCTCCTAGGCGAACGCCCCTGCAGCAACGGCATACTGAAAGCTGAATTATATGACCGCTATGAAGCAGTCCGCAGCGCGCAGGGACTGCCAACGGTATGGCAGTCCGGCAGTACTGACGCCAATATACCGCTTCATCTCGGCATTCCGGCTATTTCCTTTGGCATTTGCCGCAGCCACGGTGAACATACTGTCCATGAAACGCTGGAAATAGACACGATTGCCTTAGGGTTACAGCAAATGGCTGACTTCATGTTCTTTTCTCTTTCCTAATATTACGGCTGTTCCTGCCGCATCATCGCGCAGAGTGCTGTCAGAACGGCACCTCCCAAACAGCGGGCTTTGTCCGAAATGGTAAAACAATTCTTGATTTCTTCTTTTCGCGGGTCAATATCGGCAATTTTAAATCCGGGTATAACCGGATAGGCACTGCGTATCAGACCGCGCAGCAGTCCAGTCAGCGTTGCAGGCACGGGGATTCCCATGTCTGCCGCAGGCTGTTGGCCGTCAGAAAGCGCATCCTGCGTAATAACGCCAATAGGCTGACCTTTTTCTACGATATCGCCGATAGCCGCTAAGCCGTAAAAATATCCCTCAGCCGGACTGTGAATGACCCGTTCTTTGCCAAAACCAGCAATCATGCCGGGAATGCCTGTATTGGGCGCAGCTTCTCCTTCATAGATAAGGCGTCCCAAATTATGACCCCGTTTTGTTTCTATGACGACATCTGCATCTGCACCTGCTGTAAACCCCGGTCCCAACGCAATCGTATGCGGTGCCATTGCCGTCGTCGTTCCCAAGTTTTTTTTGGCCAGAATCGCATCGACGACAGCCCACGGCTTTAATTCCGCAATCGACCGGCCCTGCGGGTCCACCACGACCGGGACTTCATGGCTGCGCCAAGCTTTTTCTATAGCCCGCCCGCTTTTACAGCACCGTGCCGTCACGTCTTCTACGACAGCAATGCCGTCATATACGGCTTCCGACAACGCTACCTGCCGCCGAATGGCAGATGGGTCCGGCACTTCCAAAACCAACAGCAAAAATCCGGCTCGCCACAGCGCCTGCACTACGCCAGTCGCCAAATCACCGCCGCCGCGAATGATGACTAATTTATTCTTCATGAGAACACAGCCTTTCTCTCAACTAGTTTTTTCCTATAGTATACACAATCTCATATCATTTGTCTTTGCCCACAAAAAAACAAACGCCTGACATATGCATCAGACGTTTGTTTTTTGTCTATTGAACCAAAGGTCATTAGACGGGGATAGGATATAGAGGGTAGGGATGAAATTTCACCTATTTCATCCCTGCATGACTACGGTTCTGCATGCAGGGTATCATAATCCACTTTTTCCCCTCGTTTTTCCGGAATGACAACTTCTTTTTGGTACGCAAAGCATTCTTTAGCAATATCTTTGTTCAGCCAAAGCAGACAAATTAAATTTGGTATGGCCATCAATCCATTCATCGTATCTGAAAAATTCCACACCATGTCCAGTGTTTGGGTCGCGCCGACATAGGTAATCAAGCTAAAAATGATGCGATATGCCGTAATGACTTTGCGATTGTGAATCAAATATTCCAGAGCTTTTTCACCGTAATATTCCCAGCCCAAAATCGTCGAAAAAGCAAACAGCGTCAAGCCAATGGAAACAATGAATTTGCCGTATTCGCCAAAGACGGTACTAAATGCCGCTATGGTCAGCTGTGCGCCTGTGACTAGTTTTCCCGTAGCCGGATCTATCGTTCCCAATACCCCTGAAGAAGCAATCACCAAGCCCGTAAGCATACAAATAATCATCGTATCAAAAAACGTACCGGTCATATTGACGTACCCCTGCCGCGACGGATGATCTGTTTGTGCGGCAGCTGCGGCAATCGGTGCCGAGCCCAGCCCCGCTTCATTGGAAAAGACGCCGCGGGCAACGCCCCAGCGCATAGCTGTGAGCATAGAAGCTACGATAGAACCGCCAATACCGCCGGCTACTGATTCAAAAGAAAAGGCCATGCGGAACATTTCCGCAATCCCGGCAGGCAGGGCTGCTGCATTGACGACAATGACAATCACCGCCGTGATAAAATAAAAACCAGCCATAAACGGTACGACAATACTGGATACTTTGCCGATGCCTTTAATGCCGCGGACAAAAATAGCCAAGGAAGCTACTACAATGAGGATACCGACAATCCATGTCGGTATTTCATAACTCGTAAATAAAGCGGAAGAAATAGAATTTGCCTGCGTCATATTGCCAATGCCAAAGGAAGCACAAACGGCAAAGAACGCAAACAGCCAGGCTAATGTCCGGCCAGCTATTTTATTTTTGATGCCGTTTTTCATGGCGTACATCGGTCCGCCCGCCATTTCTCCTACATCGTTGACTTCACGATATTTGACAGCCAGCACCGATTCACCGTATTTCGTGGACAGCCCGAAGCAGGCACTAATCCACATCCAAACCAAAGCCCCCGGTCCACCTAATACCAGGGCCGTCGCTACACCTACAATATTCCCCGTCCCTACGGTCGCAGCCAGCGCTGTCATCAACGATTGGAAGGGCGAAATATCACCGGCGTGTTTACCCTTACGAAAAATCATGCTGACAGCGTACCACAAATTACGCCACGGCAAAAATTTAAGCCGCACCGTAAGAAAAATCCCAGTTCCTACGAGAAAGGCCAGCATAATCGGTCCCCAGACAAAATTATTTAATGCTTTTAACAAGCCCCCTATATCCATGATGTATCCCTCCATCCCGACATATATACAGTACCCCTATCAAAGTTTCTCTGCAATAAATACATTCGTCCTCTCCAAATGCATTCATTGCTATGTTCCGAAGTATAACACTATACTTTTATTTTGTAAATAGTAAATCGTTTAATTATTTTAATAAATCTTAGTTTTTATCATTTATTTATTAATGTTTTAATTATTATTTGTCAATACATTGAAAAATCATCGTCAAGTACATACGTACGGCATCGCCAAACTGTCCTATAAAAAATATTTCAATTCTGTATATTTAACTGATGACAGTATTGCGGTATACTAATAGCATACTTTGAGAGCAGTATACTAGGGAGGGAGGTTTTATCATGAATCATGATAAAATCAGAAAACTTACATTAGCAGGATTGTTTGCTGCTATGGCTTTTATTTGTTTCTTTTACTTGCGTATTGAAATCCCCATGGGATTGGGACTGACAGGAAAATTATATATCGGCTATGCTTTTGTCATCCTAGCTTCGGTCCTGTTAGGCGGCACATACGGAGCCTTATCCGGTGCTGTCGGACTGACGCTTGCGGATTTGCTTACAGGCTATGTCACATCGGCACCGCCGACGTTTGTCGCCAAATTTATTTTGGGCGGGTCGATTACGTGTATTGCCTTTCCCATTCTGCATTTGGATCGCGTCCATTCCCTCAAAAAAGAAGTGTGCTATGTCATTATCGCAGCCATCGGCGGCTGTATTATCAATGTCCTTACCGAACCGCTTATCCGCTATGCCTTCAAATACTATTTTCTCGGCTACGCGCAGGAAGTCGCCTATGTCAGTGCTATCAACTGCGGCATTTCCATGGCAGTCAATTCGGTTCCTTCTATCGTCATCGCGGCTATTTTGTACCGCGTCATGAAACCGCTGGTACAAAAGTAGGCAAGTGCCCGATACAGTATGATTCTTTAGGAGCCTTACTGTCGCATACTGGCAAATGACGCACTATAAAAACGGTCTCATAAAAAAACTGCAGCGAAATGAGCTTTTTTAACCCATTTCGCCGCAGTTTTTTTGCGTTGCGGCAAACAACAACCGTAAAACAAACTATCACGCAATTTGCTGCAATTTCTGTATAATACGCTCTAAAATCCAAGCAGTACGCCAATCGTATGCACGATAAACGCTGCGAACCATGCAATCACGCATTGGCTTACGACAACCATCAGTGCCGCTTTGCCGCTGTCCATTTCCCGGCGGACAGTGGCAATGGCTGCGACACACGGGGTGTACAGAAGGGTAAATACCAAAAAGACAAAGGCCGTAAACGGCGTAAACATCGTCGGCAATACAGAAATATCACTTTGCAGCAGTACGGTAATCGTAGAAACGACACTTTCTTTGGCCATAAAGCCCGTTACAATAGCCGTCGCTACGCGCCAATCGCCAAATCCCAAAGGCGCAAAGACAGGCGCAATGAAATTGCCCAGCAGCGCAATCAAGCTGGTATCCGGCGCGGCAGCAATATTAAATGACGTATCAAAGGTTTCTAAGAACCAAACAATAATCGTTGCGGCAAAAATGACAGTAAAGGCTTTTTGGATAAACCCTTTGGCCTTATCCCAAATCAAACGACAGACACTCAATGCCCCCGGCATGCGGTAATTCGGCAGTTCCATAACAAAGGGAACCGGCTGGCCTTTGTAATAAAACTTTTTCAAATACACTGCATAGGCTATGCCGCACAAAATCCCGATGAGATATAACGAAATGACGACAATCCCCCGCAAGTGCGCCGGAAAAAGAGCCGTCGTCAAAAAACCGTAAATCGGCAGTTTGGCACTGCAGCTCATAAAAGGCGTGAGCAAAATAGTCATCTTGCGGTCGCGTTCACTGGACAGCGTCCGCGTCGCCATAATCGCCGGCACACTGCAGCCAAATCCAACCAGCATGGGGACAACGCTGCGGCCGGACAAGCCGATTTTTCGCAGCAGCTTATCCATAACGAAAGCGACCCGCGCCATATATCCCGTATCTTCCAAAATCGACAAGAAAAAGAAGAGCAGTACAATCGTTGGCAAAAAGCTGAAAACACTGCCAATCCCTTTGCAGACCGCATCCGTAATCAAAGAATGCAGTACAGGATTAACCTGGAGCACTGTCAGTCCGTCATCTATCCCGGCAATTGCGCCGTCAACAAGCACGGCCATGCCGTCTGACAAATAGGCACCTAAATAGTTAAATGTCATGACAAAAATAAAAGCCATAATAGCTAAAAACGCCGGAATTGCCGTATATGTGCCCGTCAGTATTTTGTCCATCGCCACACTGCGCTTGTGTTCCAAGCTTTCGTGCGGCTTGACGACAGTCTGCTGACACAACTTTTCAATGTAGGAAAAGCGCATATTGGCCAGTGCAGCTTCCCGGTCCATCCCGCTTTCCTTTTCCATATTTTCAATAATATGATACAGTGCGTCGGTTTCACCGGTTGGCAGTGCCAGCTGCTTCATAATCAGCGTATCTTTTTCAATCACCTTCGTAGCAGCAAAGCGGACAGGAATGCCAACCTTTTTGGCAAACGGTTCTATCAAATGCGCGACGGCATGGATGCAGCGGTGCACAGCGCCTACGGGGTCACCGATAACAGGCGTATCTTTGCAAAAATCAATCTGTGCCGGAGCTTCCCGCTGCAGTGCCACATGCATGGCATGGTCAATCAATTCGCCTATACCTTGATTTTTGACGGCAGAAATCGGCACGACAGGAATCCCCAAATAATGTTCCAGTTCATTAATCCGCACGGATCCGCCGTTTTTCTGTACTTCATCCATCATGTTCAACGCCAAAACAATCGGAATGCCCAATTCCATCAGCTGCATAGTCAAATACAAATTTCGTTCCAAGTTGGAGGCATCGACAATGTTGATAATAGCCGTCGGTCTTTCTTTCAGCAAGTAATCCCGCGTTACGATTTCTTCATTGGAATACGGCGACAGTGAATATATCCCCGGCAGGTCAATGACGGTCGCTTCCGGATGCTTGCGCATCTTTCCTTCTTTTTTGTCTACTGTAACGCCCGGAAAATTACCGACATGCTGTCTGGCACCTGTCAGCTGGTTAAACAATGTCGTTTTGCCGCAGTTCTGATTGCCTGCCAGAGCAAACGTAATCGGCTGGCCTTTGGGAATTTCTTTGCCTATTTTCTGAATGCAGTAATCTCCCGCTTCCCCCAATTCACCAATGCGCGGATGCGCTACCGATGCATGCGCGACGGCAGGGGCTGCATTGGGCTGTTTGCCTATTTTTTCGATTTCTACGGCTTTGGCATCTGACAAGCGCAGTGTCAGTTCATAGCCGCGAAGCTGAATCTGGATAGGATCTCCCATAGGTGCTACTTTGCGCAGCGTCACTACGGTCTGCGGCGTCAATCCCATATCCAGCAAATGATGACGCAGAGCGCCTGTACCCTTGATAGCCAATACGTTGGCACTTTCTCCCTTTTTTAATTCACTTAAAAGCATGATTACCTCTCTCTATCTATAACCAAAAATTATCACTCTTATCATACCATACCATTCTCAAAAATGAAAATATATGACGGCATGAAAATAAAGCCGTCGCTGCGCACGACGGCTCCCTTCGTATATATTCTTATAAAATTTTCAGTATATCTTCGACCGTATCGACAATATAATCGACGTGTTCTTTGGCAAACATTGCCCGTGCTGCCTGTCCATCCAAACCGGTCAGCGTACCAATCATGACGGCTCCCATCGCTTTGGCACACCATACATCAGCCAGCGAATCGCCAACAATATAGTATGTCCCTTTTTTGAAGTCGTCCGGCCGTTCCGTATACGCCCGGTACTGCTTGGGAAATTTGCCAAACGCTCCCAAATAATAGGCAAAAGGATTGGGTTTATCCAACGACATGCCCAGTTTTTTGGATGCCGCTTCCACATCTGTATACGTCGCAACATAGACAGGGTCAAATTCTTCCAGCCAATGATAGGTTTCAAAAGGAATCTGCATTTCCATTTGAGACCGTCCTGTGGCAATGGCAATTTCATAGCCGCGCCGCTTCAATTCTTGGAACATGCGGCGAATCCCGGCGGCTGTTCCCAGTGGCTGTTCCCGGCGCAAAAAGCCTTCTTTTCCTTTGGCATACGGCGGTTTTTGATAGGTTTGGGCATACAGCGCATCGCCAAAATACCAATCTTGAAAGGCTTCAAAATGCAGCTGCCACAATGGCGAGTCGAGAGGCGTCCACTGCCGGGACGACGTGCCCAACGAAGAAGATACGGCATCGGACAAATAGTTAAATACATCATCCTTGCCAGCCCGATCGGGTACAACGTTGACAAGGCGGCGCATAACCTGACCAGCCGACGGCACGTCATAGCCATGCAGCAGGGAGCCTATATACTGGACATCATCCGGCGTCCGCAGGACAACATCAATAGGGCCATGGTCTTTGGTATATGCTTCCAACATCAGCCACAGTGTGACGACGATATGTGCATGAACCATATCCCAGTTGCTGTTGACGCCGTGCTGTTTAAGCCATGTAAGGATTTCATCATGGTTCCAAAAACGGGCGCGCAGGGCGTCTATTTGCTCATCTGTCAGTGAAGCCGTTACGGTTTCATTGCCCAAATGCATGTATGCCGGGCTGTAATACCATTCCCACAGCACCAAAGCAGACACATCAAAATAGCGTTTTTCGCTCAAAAGCACGCCGTCTACATCAAAAATAACTTTTTTCATAGGCACTCCTTAGAATGTTTTATCCAAATGACCTACTGTTTTTTTATTGCCTTTGACATGGGACCGTTCTTCCAATACCTGCATGACATCGTTGACGGTGACGCCTGTATCTTCCCACAATACGGATAAATGATACAGCAAATCGGCAGATTCTTTGCATACTTCCAAGCGAAGCGCATCCGCTGCTGCAGACGTGTCTTTGACAACCGGGTCTGCATTCTTGGCAGCAATAATGACTTCGGAAGATTCTTCGCCAATTTTTTTGCAAATTTTGTCAATGCCTGTCTGCAGCAAATACGCCGTATACGATTTTTCTGTCGGATGCAGGCGTTTTTCTTTAATTTCCTCTTTCAGCTCTGACAACATGGACAAACTGCCCGTATACGTGCCGTCCCAGCCAGCCAAGCGGCGGAAGAAGCAGGATTTGCTGCCAGTATGGCATGCTGCGCCGGTCTGATCTACCAGGACGAGCAGCGTATCGGCATCACAATCAACCCATATTTCGCGGACGTTCTGAAAATGGCCGGACGTTTCGCCTTTATGCCAAAGCTGCTGGCGGCTGCGGCTGAAATACCAAGTTTGGCCGCTTTCTACAGTCTTTTGCAGTGATTCTGCATTCATGTAGGCTACCATGAGAATTTCGCCGCTGCAGGCTTCCTGCACGACAGCCGGCACCAATCCGTGTGCGTCAAATTTTATATCTTGCAATGATACAGTATCCATTATATTTCTGCCCCTCTCATGGGAATTCCTTCCCCCTGCAAATAGCGTTTTAAATCCGGTATGTCAATTTGTCCAAAATGAAATACCGATGCAGCCAGTGCAGCATCTACGCCGACATCAAAGACATCTTTAAAATCTGCCATCGTTCCGGCCCCGCCGGAAGCAATAATCGGCACCGGCAGTTCGGCTGCCAGTCTGCGGTTGAGTTCCAGATCAAACCCGGCTTTTTCACCGTCCGAATCCATGGAATTCATGCAGATTTCACCGGCGCCCAGAGCTACGCCCTGTTTGGCCCAGGCAATGGCATCTATACCTGTATTTTTGCGGCCGCCTTCGACATAAACCTGCCAGCTGCCTTTGCCGTCCCGTTTGGCATCAATCGACAAGACGACGCACTGGCTGCCAAACCGCTGCGCAGCTTCCCGAATCAGTTCCGGCCGGCTGACAGCTGCCGAATTGACCGATACTTTATCTGCACCGGCACGCAGCACTTGATGAAAATCATCGATACTGCGGATGCCGCCGCCAATCGTAAAGGGAATGTTGATGTTTTCCGCTACGGCACGCACGACATCAATGAAAATCTGCCGTTTTTCATGGGTTGCCGTAATATCATAAAAAACCAGCTCATCCGCCATTTGGTCGGAATAATATTTTCCCAGTTTGACAGGGTCATCGACATCTTGTATATGTTTAAACTGTTTGCCTTTGACGACGCGGCCGTCGCGCACGTCCAGACATGGTACAATTCGCTTTGCCAGCATCTTACATTCCCCCCAGCGCCCGTATTTCTTCCATCGTAATTTTTCCTTCGTACAACGCTTTCCCCGTAATCGCGCCGTACACATGCATCGCCTGCAGTTTCTTCAAGTCTTCGATGCTGCTCATGCCGCCCGAAGCAATCAGGCGGATATACGGCAGCTGCTGCAGCTGTTCCAGCATGTTCATGTTGGGGCCGGTCAGCATGCCGTCGCGGCTGATATCCGTATAAATAATCGTTTTGATACCAATAGACAATAAAAATTGTGCAAAGGGCAGCACTTTTTTATCACTGCCGTCTACCCAGCCGCGCGTCGCGACGACGTCCCCCTTGGCATCAATGGATACCGCCAGGGATGAGCCGTATTTTTTAGCCATTTCGGTAATAAAGGCTTCATCTTCCACAGCCTTAGAACCAATAATGACACGGTTGACACCGACATCCAAATAGCTTTGAATCGCTTCTTCGCTGCGGATGCCGCCGCCTACTTCTACGGGTATATCCACGGCATCGCAAATGCGTCCAATGATTTCTGCATTGCAGCGGCTGCCGGAAAACGCGCCGTCCAAATCGACGACGTGCAGAAACAGCGCCCCTTCATTACACCATTTGACAGCAGCTTCTACAGGATCGGCAAAATACGTCGTACTATCTTCTTTTACGCCTTGGCGCAAACGGACAGCATGTCCGTTTTGTATATCTATCGCAGGAAATACAATCATGATGTTATCCTTTCTTTGCTGCATAATCGAGAACATTCTGCAAAAGCTGGGCACCGACACGGCCGCTTTTTTCCGGATGGCACTGAAAACCCAGCACATTGTCCTTGCCGCAGATAGCCGGTACAGGCTGGCCATAATCTGCCACGGCAAGAACATCAGGCGTATCAGCCGGCGCTTTCAAATAGGAATGGACAAAGTAGGCATACGGATGAGCCGGCAATCCTTTCTGCAGCCAAGGTGCTCCCCGAAATTCCAATTCATTCCAGCCCATATGCGGTACTTTCAGCCGCGTATGGAACGGCACGATTTCACCGGGCAAAAAGCCAAGACCCTGATAGGTGCCGCCTTCATAGTCCGTTTCAAACAGCGCCTGCATTCCCAGGCATACACCCATAAAAAACTTGCCGCTTTTGACTTGTTCTTCCAGCAGCGGAATCAAATCAAACTTCTGCAAATTGGCCATGGCATCGCGAATTGCGCCGACGCCCGGCAGTTCTATCATATCGGCATCCCGAATAACGGCAGGCTCCCGTGTAATTCTCACGTCTCCTCCCAGCCGCTTCCACGCATTATATACATTGGCCAAGTTGCCGACTTCATAATCGATAATGGCAATTTTCATGATTTACAACACCCCTTTAGTAGAAAGCACGCTCGTTTCATCACCATCAATCCGGACAGCTTCCCGCAGTGCGTGCCCCAGCCCCTTGAAAATCGACTCTACAATATGGTGCGCATTTTCTCCGTACAAATTAGCTACATGCAGATTCATCTTGCCATGGACAGCCAATGCGTAAAGAAATTCCTTGAGCATTTCTGTTTCAAATGCGCCAATGCGTTCTACGCCTAAGGAAACATCATAGACCAAATACGGCCTGCCGCTCAAATCAATGACAATGCGCGTCAGTGCTTCATCCATAGGGCAGTAAAACATACCATAACGCCGGATGCCCTTTTTATCCCCCAGGGCCTGCGTCAAGGCATCGCCAAAGACGATAGCCAAATCTTCCAGCGTATGATGCGTATCGACATCCAAATCCCCATGGACATGCAGAGTAATGTCCATGCCGCTGTGACAGGCAAGCAGATTCATCATGTGGTCAAAAAAGCCAATACCTGTCGTACCGGCAAATGTTCCCGTACCGTCCAAATTCAGCGAAACGGCAATCTGCGTTTCTGCGGTTTCCCGCTCTACTTGCGCACTACGCATGGGCAGCCTCCTTTTGAAATACAGCAATGACTTTTTTGGCGACGTCCATTGTTGTAGCTGTAATACGCAGGCAGTTTTTTAAATCTGCCGCTTTATAAAAGCGGACGCAAATATCTGCCTGGCTCAATGCCTTGACCATAGCCGGACCGTCAGCCACATGAAGCAACACAAAATTGGTCACGCTCGGATAGGCCGTCACGCCGTCGATCTTGTTAAGTTCTGTATATAAATAATCTCTTGCAGCAATAGTTGGCGGTACATTATGACGCAGTACGTCATCTCGATGAGCCAATGTTGCCAAACCGGCTGCTTGGGTCAATATATTCATATTATATACCAGCTTAGTCAGCGACAAGGCATCAATAACATCCTGCTGTGCCACGGCATAACCAAGGCGCAGGCCCGCCAGGCCAAAGGCTTTGGACATCGTGCGGATAACAATCAGGTTATCGTACTGCCCTAATTGGGTAATGATGCTTTCTTGTCCGGAAAATTCCAAATACGCTTCATCAATGACGACCGGATTGGCCGATGCCTGCAGGACTTCTTCCAAATACGATACAGGCAGTATGCTGCCCGTCGGGTTGTTGGGGTTGCAAATCATCGTCAATTTCGGCTGCAGTTCCTTTACCTTTGCCAAAAATGTTTTTGTATCTCGTTTAAATCCCGGCAAATCCGGGACAGAAACTACGTTGCCGCCGACGATTTCCGCATCGATGCCGTATATATCAAAAGTCGGCGTATGCACGAGAACCGTATCGCCTGCATTGACAAACGTATTGATAATCAAGCTGATGATTTCATCACCGCCGTTGCCGACGAGGACTTCTTCCGGTTTGCAGGATACGTAATCAGCCAAGGCTGCCCGCAGTTCTTCTGCAAACGGGTCCGGATAATGATAAGACGGTGTTTGTGCCAGCCGTGCCAAAAAATCAGCTTTAACAGCCGGAAAATCAAATATATTATACGGGCTTTCATTGGCATTGATGACAATATTTTCTTTGATTTCCGGAACTTTATAGGGTTCAAATGAACGAATCGTACTGCGAAGCCAAGATTTATTCATCAATTCTTCTCCTTACCGCAAGGCCGTGGGCCTGCAATCCTTCTACATCAGCAAAACGGATGACCTTGTCGGCAACCGCTTCAAAGGCTTCTTTGTTGTACTGCAGCAGGCTGCTCCGTTTGACAAAATCATAGACGCCCAGCGGCGACGAGAATGCCGCCGTTCCCATCGTCGGCAGCGTATGATTAGGCCCGGCAAAATAATCGCCCAAAGGTTCCGTCGTATAGGAGCCGATAAAAATAGCACCGGCATTGATGATTTTATCGACATACGCTTCAGCATCCGAAAATTCGATTTCCAAATGTTCCGGCGCAATGAGATTCATAATGGATACAGCCTGGTCTTTATCTTTGGTAATAAATACTTTGGCGTGGTTTTCTACTGATGCAGCAGCGATTTCTTTGCGCGGCAGTTCTTCCAGCTGGCGCTGCACTTCTGCTTCGACAGCATGCGCCAGCGCTGCACTCGGCGTAACGAGGAAAACAGCTGCCCGGCGGTCATGTTCCGCCTGAGCCAGCAAATCTGCAGCAACCCATACCGGATTGGCGTCATGGTCTGCCAAAATACCGACTTCACTGGGGCCGGCAATCATATCAATGCCAACGGTGCCAAAGACAAGCCGTTTGGCCATGGCTACGTAGGCATTGCCCGGACCGACGATTTTAAACACAGGCGGAATGCTTTCCGTACCAAATGCTGCCGCCGCAATCCCCTGGGCACCGCCTACTTTGTAGATTTCCGTCGCACCGGCAACATGGGCAGCTGCCAAAATGTACGGATTGACAGAGCCGTCTTTGGCCGGCGGCGTAAAGACAGCAATCGAAGGAACACCGGCAACATGAGCGGGAATCGTATCCATCAGTACCGTAGACGGATAGGCTGCCGTACCGCCCGGTACATACACGCCAACACGCTGAATCGGTGTAAATTTAGCCCCCAGGCGCACGCCGGGACGAAACGTATCCATCCAGGTCTGCTGCACTTGACGCTCGTGATACGTGCGGATATTATCAGCAGCCTCTTGCAGTACGGTCATAAATTCCGGTCCTACTTTTTTTGTCGCTTCGTCTATTTCTTCCGGTGCAACTAAAAAGCTGTCCAGCCGGACACCGTCAAATTTTTCTGTCAGTTCACGCACTGCCGCGTCCCCTTTGTCCTGTACAGCCTGCAAAATCGCTTCGACGCTTTCTCGAATCGCAGCGCTTTCTGACTGGTCCCGTTTCGTAATCTTGCGGATATCCCGCAGTGTCAACCCATCATTTGGAACCTCTATCCATTCCATGCTCTATTCCCCCTCGCTCAGGCTTCCATTTCCTTTTGCTGAATCACCTGCATTAATTCTTGTATTTCCTTATATTTCATCTTAAACGAAACAGGATTGCAAATCATGCGGGCACTGAAATCCATGAAGTACTGCAGCACTTCCAGTCCGTTGGCTTTCAGCGTATTGCCTGTTTCTACAATATCTACAATCACATCGGACAAGCCGACAAGCGGCGCCAGTTCCACTGAGCCGTTCAGCTTGATAATATCGACGCTGTGATGATGCTGCTCAAAATACTGCCGGGCAATGTGCGGATATTTGGTGCCAATCGTAATGCGCTTGGTCATATCGACCGGTTTGCCGGCAATCCCGGCAACAGCCATGCGGCAGCGGCCGATACCCAAATCCATTACTTCGTACACATCCGCACCCGGTGCTTCTTCGATCAGCACGTCTTCGCCGACGATGCCTACATCGGCTGCGCCGCGTTCTACATACACGGCCACATCTGGTGATTTGACCAGCGTAACTTTCAACAGATGACGGCTGTCTTCAAAAATCAATTTGCGGCTGTCTTCGGAATATGTCGAAAACACATAGCCGCTTTCCTGCAAATAGTTCATCACTGCTTTATGAATACGGCCCTTTGCCAAGGCGATATGAATTGCCATCTTACAGCCTCCTCATCAGTTCTTCTAATTCTTCCGCCGACAATACCTGCCCGTCCTTATAGTAGGCACCGTTGCGGTACATCGCATGAATGCTGTAATCCCGGCTGTCAATAAAAGATGCATCCGGATAAGCCGCCACGCGGAACCCTTGAGCACGCCAATGCATCAAATCACGAATCAGCGTCTGGTCGGAAGCCGTATAGGAAACGGCCAGCTGGAACGAAGGCTCTGTATCTTCCAGTAAGCCGGCATCGCTCATAAATTCATACAATAAGTTGATGTTCATGCCAAAGCCGCAGGCCGGGCGGTCTACGCCAAACTGAGCAGACAGCCGGTCATAACGGCCGCCGTCGATGACATCATAAAGCGCGCCGTCTACATAGACTTTGAATACCATATCCGTGTAGTACCCTAACTTGCTGGCAAAGCCAAAATCCAGCTGTACTTTGTCTGCAAATCCGGCATACAAAATATAATCATAAATTCGTTCCAGCCGCGAGAGCGCGTTGAGCATGCCGCTGTTGATGCAAAGTTCCTTCGCCTTGCTCAGGGTCTGTGCATACGGGCCAAACAAAACAGGCAGTGCTTCCAGTGTCCTGCGTGCATCGCCGGACAGCGGCAGGGACGCAATATACTGGCGGCACGCTACGAGATTTCGATCTGCCAAATACGAACGAAGCGTATCCTTTTGTTCTTCATCCAGCGGCAGTCCGTCAAACAACGCTTGCGTGTACGCTGCCGTGCCGATGTCGATACGAATCGTTTCCACGCCGACGGCCTTCAAAATTTCTGCAGCCATGACGATGACTTCGCCGTCGCATTCCGGACTGGAATCCCCTAAGATTTCAATGCCGCCTTGGAGAAAATCTTTGCCATAGGTGCTGCGGCCAAAATATTCACGAAATACAGTGCTGACGTAGCCAAATTTCAGCAGCTGGTTAGGTCTGGGAAATTCCCGCGCTGCCGTTTCTACCACAGGCAGCGTCACATCCGGCCGCAATACCAGTACCCGTCCGTCTGTATCAATCGTTTTGACCATCTGCTGCCGCATATGCGGAAAAAAATGCTGGTATACATCGTAGTCTTCAAAGTTTGGTGTTTCAATAATTTTACATCCGTGATTGAGAATCACAGAAATGATTTTTCCCTGGATTCGGTCATAATTTCGCATTTCATCATGATGGAGCATTTTGACTCCATCCAATGTATGATGATTCATTCTATGACCTCCTTTACATGTGATTTTTCTTTATTACTTTACCTTGGTAAATAATAAAAGAATCGTTGATGTAAATTGTATCACAAAGCAGCAAAAATAAAAATACCTTTTTCCAAAAAATTTACAATTTCACTCATAATTTTTACTCTTTTTCTTCAGATGCTGACTGCAAGACCTTTTTGACGGCTTTTTCAAACTTGGGCCGGGGAATCATGACCCGATGGCCGCAGCCGCAGCAGCGAATCACAAAATCGACGCCGATGCGCAGTACTTCCCATTCATTCGAGCCGCAGGGATGCGCCTTTTTCATCTGCACCACATCTCCAATATGATAGCGAACAAAATTTGCCATTCGTAACTCCTCCTCTATGTACTTAATCATTAATTATTAACATTATATAGCGGAAACAAAATAAAAGAAAGATTCGGCTCTATTATTCCCTTTTCCTACGGGCTGTGTTACTATATTGGATAATGGAGAAGCATTAGCCTTCTCAGGTTATGCATTTTGATGGAGGCATTTTATTGACACCAACACAGCAACGACTTAAACATCTGTATCTCCTCTGCTATGCAATTGGCAGCTTATGCACTTGTATTACGGTAGCATTACTGCTCTGGGTGGCTATTTGTATTGCCTTTGAAATGGAGCCCCTGGCTTCTGTTTCATTTTTACCGCCAATGCCGACATATGTCGTCTTTATACTGATTTTTGCTATTTTAGCTGTCAGCATTGCTTCCTGGCAGGTCGGCGCCAACTATCATCAGCAATATGAAACACTGCTGAAAAAGAATCATTAGAAAGGTGAGTACATGAGAAAGACTGAATTCATGGACCTCTTGAAGTATTATTTCCGTCACAGCGACAAAGCAGACTTAAAAGGCATTCTGGAAGACTGCGAAGAACAATTCCGCCTGGGTGCCAAACAAGGCCAGTCTGAAGAAGAAATATGCTGTAAGCTAGGTCATCCCAAAAACATTTATCGGTACTATATCGGCAAACCGATTGTACCCGAAGATAATCCCCGCATGCCGGATGAAGGCTATGGCTATCCCGCCTATGACCAGCCATCTCCCAACGCAGCCAATGCCCCGTATGATTGGGACAAAGACCCGGATGCCATGAGACGGCGCGCAGCCAGCGAAGCCTATTACCGCCAGCCGTCGCCAAACTCGATGCCGCAAGGATACGGCCCGTATGACAGCCGCAGTCAATCAGGACGGCAGTCCCCCTATCCGCCGCAGCGCCGGCAGCATGAAACCGAACCTCAAACAGGCAAAGATTTTCAATGGGACGCAGAAGAAACCAAAGTACCTAACGCAGCCAAAGCAGTTGCCAGCCCGTTTTTAGATATTATCGGCACGCTGTTCAGCGTCGTTAGCGGCATTTTATTTTTTGCGTTTGCCCTGGCAATTCTTGCCTGCATCGGCATACGCAGCCTGCCTGCCTATTTTCTGACAGACCTCCTGCCCCTGCCGACTATCTCGCTTTCGACGATGGGCTTTGGCGTCTTGGCTATACTCTTTGCCGCCCTGACAGCTTCGTATGCCAGCCAGGCCTGCCAGCAGGCAGCCCGCTCCACGCGGAACAGTGCAACGAGGAGGAATAACTAATGGCTAAAGTAATTATTTGTTTTATTATGACAATCGTTTTCTCCTTCCTCAGTGTTCACTCCTTCATGAGCAACGACTACGGCCCCTTGAAACAATGGATGCTGTATTACCAAGAATACAAAGCCCTGCAGGGCGCCTTAGACAAAGGCAATGCCGGCAAAGCCGAACTACTGGCTAAACTAAAAGCCATGTATCCGGAACGCGCGCAGGAAATAGAAAACCGCTTCAAAGCCAAATACGGTGATTTAAAAGACGAAGCAGAAGAAAAGAAATCCTCCCTGTCAGATACACTGCAGGACGTCACTTCCTCTGCCCGCAGTGAAGCCTCTGCCGCGCGGAAATCCGCTCCACGCCAAGAAACAACAACACGGTCATCATCCACGACCAGCAACACCTCACGCAGCACAACACGCACAACGGACAACCGCCGCGACACACAAACGCAGTCTAATCGCTGATAAAAAAACGTCACTATGCTTCTGTATAAAAAGCTAGTGACGTTTTTCTCAAGACATATTCAAACTGTATTTTAACTCAACCACCACGATTACAGATATATTTCTACGTTGTTTTATCAAAACTTTAATTGAGAAGAAAGGACTGTCCTAGGTAAAATAACAATAAAAAAGGACGGGAGGAAAATTCACTCACGTCCATCAGTTTTAAATGATTTAAATGCTCTCCAACATTTGGCAAAAATCCTTATTTATTTCTAACATTCCCCTGATAGTGAAGGATGATATCTCTGCACAAGACAATAGCAATACCAATTAGTGAAATATCTAATGGAAAAAATGTTCTAAAGCTTGATGCATATAAAGTCGGGGAAAAAATCATAATCATCCTTGCACTCAAGCCAGCAAGATACCATATCAATAAATAATACGTCTTACGGCACTTACCATATAACATCCAAATTAACACCATGATGCCAATTAAAACTAGTCCACTTAAAATAAAAGAAATATAATTGGATACTCCTGTTGCATTCATAATGGTAATGCGCGCTCCGCCTTGAAATGCAGACCATATATTATCTTGTTTTTCGGCATTAATTCCTACAATTTTAAGCAACAAAAGCAATATAATATATCCCTTGAAAAACCGAGGTTTAACAGTTTTTATAGCTAAATATAAAAAGAGAATTATAATAACGCCAAATATAAGATTGGACCTATTCAATAAATAAGATGCAGTTGACACTGTTCCCAAATAAATTTTGTCAAAAATACTTAATGTTAAAAAATCCGGAAACCAATTGCCTATTTCACTAAAGAAGCGCGCATTATTACCTGGACATAAAACAATCTTCATCAAAGAAACAAGTAAAACTAAACTTTTCACAAAGTAATAGAATAAAAATTGTTTTTTTCTTTCAATTAGTAAAAATGTCAAAGTAGTCATAATAATTGAAAAAGTCCATGCAAACTCAACATCCGTACCAATTATTAAAGTAATGATGGAAAAAGCCTGAAATTTCTTACTTAATTTCTGCTCATTCAGTATTTTTTTGTCGACTATAAGAGCTGGAAAGCAAAAAGCCATGGGCCATAAATAATTTACAGTTGTTGCCCCCCAACCCGCATTATTTAATTCTTGTATGGGATATAATAAGCACAATAAAATTATTATGAAATTATTGACAAACTTCCCCTCGTCATTCCAGAATAAACAAGACAGTCCTTTAATACAGCTACAAATCATAACTATATCAATAATTTTCCAAAAGACAAAGGGATGATGCATAAAACTAATAAGAATACTTTCTGTAACTAAGCGGGATGACCACATTCCATATCTTTGTCTAAAGAAATCCCAAGAAAGTGACTGTTTAGCAAAAAATAAATCATCATTCGACATGCTTATATGCCAATGTATAAAAATCAAACAACTGATTAAAAACAGAAATGGCAGATTTCCTTTAACTATTTTTTTTATATTATTCATGATATATGCTTTCTCCTGTGTCAATTAACGTATTTTCATGATTACTTTTATAAAAAATATATATTTTATATTTTTTATTATGTTTTAATTTGCTTTTACGTATTCTAGTCTCAAACCCAGAAGCATCATACATTGCAAAACTACCTTTCTTTTCTATCTTATTCTCGTTACGTGAAAGATCGTTTCTAATAACTAAATGAGTAGGAATGAGAATATAATCATCTTTTCCATATTCTTTTAACACAACGGAAATATCAAAATTTTGTATCCGTTCATTTAATTTATAACAAAAACCAGAAAGGATGATATATTTCTTCTCATCTTTTATTTGAATATCTGACTTATACAGCATGTTAGACATATCAGTTTTTACAGAAAAAGAGCCATCTCCTTTCATATTTTCCCAATGTTCTGCATGGTAAAAAATTCCAGCACAAATTATCACCATAAACAATATGCAACTAATTGTAAAAATAGGAGCTAAATGTTTATAAAAAAACGAGAGCCATGAATTCATCTTATTCGCCCCTCCTTTGATCCATAACAGTTTTCCCATTATAATCTTTCACCAAATAAAGAGGACGGAATTTACTTTCATTGAAAACACGACCCAAATATTCCCCAATAATACCGAGAAAAAAAAGCTGGATGCCTCCAATGAAGAGGATAATGGAAATAAGCGACGGATAGCCTGGCACATCTTCCCCGCAGATAAGAGTACGAATAACGATAAATAGCATGTACAGAATAGAAACAAAAGATAGAATGCAACCAACAAACGCAGCAGCCCGCAATGGAGCAATAGTAAAACTAGTAATCCCTTCGATAGCTAAATTCACAAGTTTCCAGTAATTCCATTTCGTCTTACCAGCGGCTCTAGCATCGCGGTCAAAAAGAATTTCTTTCTTTTCAAAGCCAATCCAACTAAACAATCCTTTTGTATAACGCTGAGATTCCCGCATCAAGCGCAAAGCATTAAGACATTGTTTATCCAATAAGCGAAAATCGCCAACATCACGCTGCATCGGTACGTTGGATAACTTCTGCAAAATCGTATAAAACGCATGAGACGACCATTTCTTGAAGAAAGATTCGCCTGCCCGGCTGCGTCTCTTGGCACTGACATCCTGATATCCTTTTTCCCACCAGGATATCATTTCCGGAATCAATTCCGGTGGATCTTGCAAATCGGCATCCATGATAATCGCCGCATCGCCTGTCAAATAATCAATGCCGGCAACCATGGCAATTTCCTTACCAAAATTGCGGGACAAATTGACGTACGAAACACGGCAGTCTTTTTCATGGAGTTCCCGCATGATATCCAATGTACGATCCTTGCTGCCGTCATTGACAAACATAAACTGGAAATCATACTGCGAAATACCGTCAATCACCTGCACCGTACGCTGGTAAAATTCTCGAAGGACGGCTTCTTCATTATAACAAGGCACTAAAATTGAAATTAATTGTCTGTCTGTCTGTCTGTCTGTCTGTCTGTCTGTCTGTCTGTCTGTCTGTCTGTCAACAGTGTAGTTTTGGCTGTTCATTTGTCAAATCCTTTCTAAAATAAGATGACTTATATTTTGCGGTCCGTTGTAAAATGAAATTGAACAGTTAATCAAAAAACAAAAATCCATAGTG